>LXNI01000131.1_pt1 | contig 91255 bp, 61 predicted proteins | sample 809091 | NCBI WGS metagenome assembly LXNI01 (sample SAMN04870527, study PRJNA318959) | sponge metagenome | biome: 01000161; feature: marine sponge reef; material: water | host: Sarcotragus foetidus | place: Greece: Milos, Mediterranean Sea | collected 2013-05-29 | depth 5-7 m | reverse complement strand
GCCCTTGCGCGATCCGCGCCCGCGCCGCCAACTTTTTCGTCCTGCCTCTCCGCCCCCGGCGGACATCGCAAGCGTTTGTCTTCGGTGTATTTTCGGGGGGGGGGGGGGTGAAAGTGAAGTTCTTCTTCCACACCCCCCGACCCAAGGAGAGAACGGAAATGAAGAAGACCATCCTCTGCGCCCTGGCCGCTTTCGCGGTCTCCTCCTGCGCCGACATGCCCACCGAGGCGGTCCCCGCCGACAAGGCCGCGACGCCGGCCGATGTCGAGACGCTCGCCGCCACCCAGGCCGCTGCCGACGGAACGAGCGGCAGCTGCGAAGTCACGCTGGACCGCGACCTCACCACAAACGTCGCCGGCCGTCTGACCGTCACGGCCAGCGGGATCCCCGAGAACGCTGGGGGGTGGCACTTCCAGGTGTGGTTCATCAACGTGTCACCCGGTTGGGGAAACACGCGGGGCCTCGGTGCTATCCAAGGACAAGCCAAGCCGGTCGATAGCGACAACTTGTGGACCGCCAACTACGCCTTCCTCATAGCAGGGGTCCCCTCCTGGCAAAGCTACGGCGATCACTCCGGCTGGCCGTGGGTCTACGACGCCGAGACCGGCAAGAGCACCGTCACTATTCCTTACTCCCAACTGCGTAGCCCCCGAAAGACGCAGGTCGTGTTCTGGAACGCGCCGAACTGCCCCTCCTTCCGAGGCATCATCGAGTCGTAAACGGACTCGCCCCGGGGGCAGGCTCGCGGTCCCGCTGTCAGAGGCGGGGCCGCGAACCGCACGATCCCTCCGCCGTGCGTTGACGGGGCCGGGTCGACCATCGAAGCGGCAGGCGCTTCCGCATCCGCGTCGGAATCAGCGGCTTGGCCCGTGCGGGGCGTCCCTCAACGCCTCCAGGCACCCGGATCCGGGATCCCTCGGCTGAAGAGCACGCGATGCGCGGGTCCGGCTCCGGTGTCGGCGTCCATCGCGGCGACCGCGGCCGGCGCGTCACGGAGGAAGCCGGTGACTTGGCCGGTGGCCGGGTCGCGGAGGATGACCATGGGCCGGTCGTGGTCGTCGTCGAGTGTAAACGATCCGCCCGGTCCCGAGAGCGTGATGGTGGCCAGCTCCCCGGCCCATGTGGCCGGCGCGGGCACCGCGAAGGCAAAGCTCGAACCTCCGTCGCCGTCCTCGGCCCGGGGCATGTCGAAGCTCAGGGAGAAGAGTTCGTCGCCGTCGCGCGAGCGCCCCTCGATCCGGTGGCTGCCGGCCGCTTCGGGCATTGCGGGTGGAGCGTCGAGCACGAACGCGGGTTCGAGGTGGGGTACCGCGAGCGAGTCCACTCCGCCCCAGACGAGGAGCGAGGGGACGGGACGGGCTTCCGCGACGGTCGCCGCGCCGAGGAGGCCCTCGCTGTGCAGCCGGTAGCGGAGCGCCTTGTCGAAGCTGAAGTCGCTGACCCAGTAGGGCGCGCAGTAGGACATCAGGTCCTTGTACTCGTCCGGAGGCACCAGCCGTCCGCCCTCGCCGAAGTCATACCCCCAGATCCCGGGCGAGGCGCCGGCGTAGGGATACGCGGGGTCCACGCCCCTCGGTCCGCCGCACGGCGTATGCTGGAGCGACAGGTTGTGTCCGAACTCGTGCGCGATGACCGAGGAACTGGTGACCGAATGGGCGGTCCTTCGGCCCAGGGAACCGATGCCCGCCGCCCCCGAAAACTCTCCCGACAGCAGGCCCATGTAGTAGCCGCTCCCGCCCTCGATGGCCCGGATCGCCTCGACCTGTCCGATCAGGTTGCCCGCTTCGTTGCTGGAGCTCACGACGGGAGCGTGGGCCGTCACCGAGAGGTCCCCCACGGGAAGAAGCGTCCGCGTGGGCCGCAGCATCGGGTGGCCCGCGGGATCGGCCGCCATGCCGGTCGCCAGCTTGATCGCAGCGGAGTCCGGATTCGCGCTCCACAGGAAGGGGATGAAGGTGATGTCGAACAGCGGCATCGCCCGCACCTCGACCGCCAGCCTTCCCGTCTCCGGGATCCGCCGCGCGACCTTGAGGTCCGCATCGAGCGTGCCCTCCGGGTCGATCTCGATCACCATCTCGAGCCCCGGCTGGACGATATCGGCGGGGACCCGCGCGTTGGCCGAACGCGCCAGCGATCCCTCGTCCACCGCGGTCGGAACCGGACCCGGCTTGTCGGGGATGTCCACCGAATGCGCGAGCGATCCATCGAGATGGAAGGTGGCGCGCACGCGCGGAATGCGCTCGGAGTTGGCCCGCGCCGCCGTCGGGAAGACGCGCAACAGGGCCTCCTCGCCCGCCACCAGCGCGATGGGTAGCTCGATGGATTGGGCCGCTTGCGTAAGATAGGCCGCCGCGGGCGTGGCATCGCATCGCCGCACCCGCCGGGTGAGCAGCGCGTCCAGCCACGCGAGCAGCACCTCGTCCGGTGGCGCGCATAGCTCCGTGCCCGCGGCGTGGAAGTGGCTCAACTCGCGCAGATTCGCGAGTCCGGCCGGCAGCGGACCCGACATCTCCGCGTTGCCCGTCAGGGCGAGCGAACGCAGCCGCGCGAGACCGCCGAATTCGGGCGGGACGGGACCCGAAAGGCGGTTGCTGCCCAGGAACAACTCGGTCAGGCCGGCGATTCGGGCCAGCTCCGGCGGGACGGGACCGGAAAGTTCGTTGTAGGAGAGGTTCAGGTATTCGAGCTTGGCGAAATCCCCGAACGCGGCGGGAATCGACCCCGAGAGCGCGTTGCCGGACAGATCCAGAATCCACAACCCGGGGAGGTCGGCGAGTCCGGCCGGCAGCGGCCCCGACAGCCCGTTGCCTTCAAGGTGGAGTTGTTCCAGGCCGGAGAGTTCGGCGAGTCGCGCCGGAATCGGACCGGTCAGACGATTGTCGGCCAGGTTCAGGTGCGTCAATTCCGCCAAGTCGGCGAGCGCGGCCGGGAGCTCGCCGGAGAGCTTGTTGCCGGACATGCGCAGCTCCCGCAGCCGGGTGAGGTCGCCAAGCTCGGCGGGTATCGTGCCCGGCAGGAGCGCACCGGAGACATCGAGAAACTCCAGGTTGGCGAGTCCCCCCAGTTCGGGCGGGAGCGGTCCCGCCGAAAGATCGTTGCCCGAGAGCGTGAGCGACGCCAACGCGCCGAGACCGGCGATGTCCGGCGGGATGGGGCCGGTCAGGCCATTGTGGGACAGGTCCAGCCCGACGACCCGCCCCTGGCCGTCGGCGTCGACGCCGTGCCACTCGCGCAGCGGGGCGTCGGTGAACCAGTTCCCGGTGTCGAACCACCGCTCTCCGCCCATGGCGTCGTGGAGCCTCCGCAGCACTTCGCGGTCCGCCGTGGGCGCGCAGTCCTCATCCGTGCCCTCGTGCACCTCCAGGGCGTCGAGCCAGCGGCGGATGAACGCCTCCGTCGGCACGCAAAGATCCGTTCCCGAGTACCGGAACTCCCTGAGCGCCGAGAGGCGCGGCAGCGTGTGCGGGAGGAACCCGGAAAGGCCGGGATTGTCGCCGAGCCGCAGCACCGTCAGCAGCCCGAGATCGCCCACCTCGAGCGGCAGCTCTCCGGAGAGCCCGTTGTCGGCGAGGTCCATCCCGGTAACGCGCCCGAGCGAATCCTCCGCGGAGACGCCGTGCCACCGGCCGAGCGCGGGAACCTCGCCCTCGAACCAGCCGGTCGAGCGGGTCCAACCGTCACCGCCCGCCGCCCGGTACAGGGAGTCCAGCACCGCCCGGTCCCGCGCGTTGCAGTAGTCGTCCCCGCGGTGCCGCTCGATGCCGGCGACCCAATCGGCAAAGGCCGGTGTCCCCGGCATGCACAACCCCTCGTAGCTGTCCCATCCGAAATACCTGAGCGGCAGACCGATCAACGTCGCAGGGACGATCCCGACAAGATCGGTATCGATCAGATCCAGATGCGTGAGCTTCCCGAGATTGCCGAGCTCGGGCGGGATGGACCCCGAGAAGTCGCCCAAGAACAGGCTCAGAACGGTCAGGTTGGCGAGATCGCCGAGCTCGGACGGAATGTGGCCGGTGAGGCGATTGCCGCCCAAGCTCAACTCCTCCAGCTTCGCGAGCCTCCCCAGCTCGGGCGGAATCGTTCCCTCCAGCGAGTTCCACGCAAGACGAAGGACCTTCAGGCTCCCGAGGTTGCCCAGTTCGGGGGGAATGGGACCCGCAAGAGCGTTCCGGTACAATTCGATGGCGACGACCCCGCCACCCCGGTCCGTGTCGACCCCATGCCATTCTCCAAGCGGCCTGTCGCTCAGCCAGTTGGTGTTGTCGGTCCAGTTGTCGCCATCGGTGGCCTCATACAGCGCGACGAGCGCTTCGCGGTCCGCACCCTCGGAGCGCGATTCCACGCGCACCGCGGCCTGTCCGCCGACGGAGCCGGAAGTCGCTGTCACTTGAGCGGTTCCGTCTCCCACGGCCGTGACGAGGCCGTTCGCGGCTACACTGGCAACGTCGGCATCGGAACTCGCCCACCTCAACCCGGCGTCGGCGATGATTTGGCCCGCCGCGTCGTACACCTTCGCGGTGAGCGTGGCCGTGTCGCCCAACGCGGAGAACGTCAGTTCGCTCGGGGAGACCTCGACCGAGGCGGGGGGTAACCGAGGATCCAGTGGGCCGTCGGGTGAGGTCGAGTCGTCCGAGCATGCCCAAAGGGCAACGACCGCCAGTAGCGCGCCATGCGTTCGCAGGCCGTAAAGCCTCGATCCGAGCGAGTGAGGAGCACGAATACTCATGCCCTACAATAGTGCACCTCCCGAGCCTGCAAGCCAGTTCTGAGCGTTGACGCGGTTTGGACGCCCCCGCTGTGATGGACATGGGCAAGGCCGGCTGCCGGGGACCCTTGGCGAAGAGGCGGCGCGGGCGCGGGAGTCCCGCCATTCGGATACGATTTTCCCGCTTTCCCGGCACGGTCCAGCAGGGTCCAGCAACACGGCAGGAAACGCAGATCGTGCAGTCCTGTATGAACTTACGTGATCTCCTGTCGTGATTCAGACCTCAGGTGCTCCGCCCGTCCGGCGACACCGCGAGCCCGTGCCCCGGCGACCCCTGCAGCGCATCGTTCGTCACCCGCGAGATAGGAAGCGAGGGCATGTCGAGCTTCTCCACGACCTTCCGCTTCTCGAAGTCGACGACGTACACGCCGTGGTAGTTCGAGATCTGCACGAAGAGACGCTTGGTCGATCCGTCGGGATGGGTCTCGAACGCCATCGGTCGCACGCCTCCATCGGCGTATCCGCCCGTCGTCCTCCCGCTGAAGTGGAGCGACCAGATCGCCTCGTCGATCGACGTATCGATGATCGTCAGCGTGCGTGCCCCGATCATCCCCGCCGCGACGTGCCGTCCGTCGGGAGACATGAACACGTTGTGCACCGTCCCCAGTGTGGGGATCGACTTCACGACCTCGCCCTTCTCCAGGTCCACGACGTCGACGCAGCTGCAGTCCTGGATGATCGCGACGTACACCGTCCGGCCGTCGTTGCTGATCGCGACGTTGTGCGGGCGTCCCGAGAGCGGAATCCGGTCCACGACCTCCATCACGTCCGTGGGGACGATCTCCAGCGTGCGGTGGATTTCGTTGCTGAAGTACAGCGTCCCGCCATCCGGCGCCGCCGCGACCCCATGCACCTTGGGAATCCCGTCGATCACCTGCACGACCTGGTTCGTGGCCGGGTCGATGATGTGGACGTTGTCGCCCGCCGAGTTCGTCTGAACGATCCGCAGCTTCCCGGACTGGGCCGCGGCGGGCGCCGTGAACGAGGTCGCGACGCATGCGAGGAGGAGGGGGAGTCCAACTTCGCGGATTACCGAAGGTTGACGTGTCATTCGATGCACCTCCTGTGCCCCCGCCGGAGTCTGTTTCGGTCTCCTCACACGGTACGTCATCCCGTCCGGCGTGGTCCAGCCTTGTTGGCTACGGGATCTGGACGTCCGTGGCCCCCAGGAACTTCGCCAGATCCGCGATGGATTCCCCCAGTCTGACGCGGAAGCTCGGGGTTGAAACGAAGTCGGGTTCGAAATGGAGGGCCCGGATCTCGAGGACGCCGCGGTCCCGGTGCAGCTTCGGGTCCAGGCGGCCCACGAGGCGGCCCTCGTGGAGGATCGGAAGGACGTAGTAGCCGTACTTCCGCTTCTTCGCGGGGACGTAGATCTCGACCGTGTACTTGAAGTCGAGGAGTTCAGCCGCGCGCTTGCGCTGCCAGAGCAGGGAATCGAACGGGCAGATGAGCGTCGTGCCGGCCGGCTCCGGGAGGTCCTCGATGGTCTCGAGGTGTTCGGGCAGGGCGTAGCAGGGACCGCGGAGATCCTCCACCTGAACCTCGACGATTCGCTTCTTCCGGAGGTTCCGGGTGATGACGCGGCGGCGCTCGGCCGCATTGAGCTCCGGCGCCGTGAAGTAGTTGACGAGGTGCCGCTCCGGGGCGATCCCGCAGCCGGAGAGGGCAATGAGGAGCCAGCTGTCGTGGTACTCCGTCAGCGACGCGACGGGTCCGTCCGGATAGACCCGCTCCGCCATGTCGTACACGCACCGGAAGTGACGTCGGTCGCTCACCGCGAGGCGGCCGTCGTGCCACAGGAGCTTCAGCGACCGCTTGTCTTCGCGAAGCCGCCACCCGAGAGAATCCGTCATCTCACCCAGTTCCTCGGGGCGCGGGGCGAAGTCGGTGCTCTCCAACGGCCCCTCGGCCCGAAGCCGCCGCAGCACGCGACGCTTCGAGGCGGTGGAGGTCGCGTAGCGCTCCCACCACTTCCGGCCCGACCAGCTCGGGGGCGGAAAGCGGCGCATGCGGCGGCGGCCCACCGGGAGATGGGAGATGGGGAGGATGGAAGCCTCATGCCCCCAGTACTCGTAGGCGAGCCGCTCGCCGTAAACCCAGCGATCCACGCGCGAGCGGTCGTACGTCCCGAAGCGGCTCCAGAGCGTGAGGTAGTGGGCGCGGTCCACGACATTCACGCTGTCCAGTTGCAGCGCCCCTGTCCGTTCGAGGTGGTCGATGAAGGCTTGCCGGTGGAGCGGGACCAATCCCCGAGGTCGCGCAAGACCCTGCCGGTGAAGCCAGAGTTGGACCACCGCGTCCCTGGAGAACCTGGGAGGTCCCCGACGGCTCGGCGTCATCCGCGGATCGGCTCCCGCAATTGCACCGGATGACGGCGCATAGTACGATATAGATTGAACTTATACATACTCTCTCCGGCAATCGGCGCGCCAGGCCGGTATAGCAGGATCGAGACCATCGGAGTGACAAGATGCGGAATCTCGCGATTCTGGCGATAGTGTTGGCTGCGTGTTCTGAAGCGCCGTCAACGTATGAGCCACCGCCGCGGCTGAGCGTCATCGGCGTTCGGAACACCCCTCCCCGGGCGCAATCACTGGTGCCGGCCTCGGCACGAAGGGTTCAGGTGGGCGTAGAGGAAACGATCAGTTCGCTATGGGTTGACCGGATGTTCTACGACCGGCAGGACGACGCTGATCTGCAGTACGCATTCACCTCGGAAGATTCGGCTCTGTCGGTTCGAGTGGAGGGCGTCGGAGACTCGGCTACGGCGTACCTTCTCGCCAATAGGCCGCGGAGACCCGTTCGGGTGACGCTAACAGCGAGTGATCCGGACAGCGCTACCGCGAGTCATTCCTGGCGGGTGTCGATCACGCAGGGGGATTCTGTATCTGCGACGCCCAGATCACCTACTTCGACCCCTCCGCCCCCAACAACTCCGGTAGATACTCTGACCACGTACTGCGTGACGGATGGAAGCAACTGCACTCCTCCCGGAGCGCCGGGAATCGATGCCTCGAAGGTGGTGACGAGCACTACGAGTTCCGAGGGATCGGTGGACACGAGTGGTGCGTGGACGAATCCGGAGAACTGGGGGACGAGTCCGACAGGAGCGTGGGATTCGGGAGCGATCAGCGTGTGGTACTCGGCATGTCCTGTCGTGGGGGGCAGTGAGGATTGCGATCATGCATCGGCGAGTTCTGGCAACTCTGCGAGCTTCAATGCCGGGTTCACCTCTGCGATCGAAGGCTGGAGCGTTACGTTCACGGCTACGGCGCTGAACGGAAACCGAATAGCTGCAGGCAGGCCGGGGTTCAACGAGAGTAGCACAACTTCCGTCACCTACTCTCTCTCAGTGTCGTCAAGCGGTGGCGGAAATCAACCACCAACTCCTGTCAATCCGCCGCCTCCGCCACCGCCGCCACCGCCGCCTTCGCCGCTTGCTGCGTGCGATCGGAACAGCTGCAGTCGGCCATCAGCGCCGGTGGGGACACTGGCGGAGGTTGCTACCGAGTCTGCGGTGACCGTCACCGCCTCATGGACGGTGACGGATTGGGGTTCGGGTCCGGATGGGGCGTATACCGATGGCTCCATCGATGCGAGGTACTACACCTGCCCGTACATCAGGGAGCTTCCCAGATGCGGGAATGAGGCGGCTTCCGGCGGGACGGGATCGTCGGTGACGGTGTCGGCTGTAGGCGACAGCATCAACAGGTGGCGGATTGACTTCTACGCGACTGCCACGAACGGAAACAGCAGTCGGGAGAACGGCACGGCGTATGCGACATCCGCCGAGAGCCATATCGCGGCCCAACAGGTGGGCGTTTCCTCTCAAGAGGACTGCGTGTCGAGCCTCGCGACGATCGTCACGCATGATTGTGCTTTTCCCGTGTTCGAGACCCCCCGTACGATCACACAGGATGTTACGGCTGCAGGTGCGGCGGTGTCCGTCGCTTGGGTTGTATCTGACTGGGGCCGGTCGTCGACGGAAACGTATACGACAGGGACGTTGGTTACCGGTGTGTTCGGGCGTCCCATCATCAACGGAGTCGTGGACAGCAATCACTCAGCCGCGTTCTCGCAGACGGGATCTTCGGTGTCGGTGAGCTTCGATAGCGATATCACAGGGTGGTATCTCGTCTTCTCCGCGAGCGCAACGAACGGCAATAGCGAACTCGGTGCGACCGCAGCGAGATACTACGCCACAACGTCGGCCCTCGAGTTCGTCACGGTAAGCAAGCCGTGATTTCGTGGTGGCGGACCTCGCACGCCTCGGCGTGTCGACCTCCAGAGGGCTCGGGAGCGCGCTCAGGCTCGACAGATGATCACGCCCCCCGGTCGGATTCGACGAGTCGGAGTTCCCCGAGGGGCACGTAGTAGCGGGCGTAGCGGCGACCGTCGGACCAGCGCGGGGCCCGCGCGTCCTCGACGAGTACCGTGGCGCGTTTGGTGATCCGGTTTACGCGTCCCGTCAGGGGCTGGCCACGGAAGGCGAAGTTGACCCGGGAGCCCACGACGATGCCGTCGCGGGCGGCGCGCTCGGAGCGGGTGATGAGCTGATGGGTGTGCGCCCGGTGGAGAAAGAGGCGCCGGGCGATGCCCTGAAAGCGCGTCCGGCCACAGTGGCTTATGTCCCAGCAGAGCCACTCCGCGAGGTGCACCAGTTCGTGCTCGAAGATCCGCTGTAGCGCGTCGAGGCGGTGTCGGCACGGGAGCCCGCAGGCCGTCACGTCCCGGTCGTCCTCCCCGAATCCGTCGAAGAGGATCGATGTGGCGACCGCGATCTCGAAGCGCGGGGCGCGACCTCGATGTTCGAATCGCGTGGTCTTGCCCCCTGCGCGCGTCATCCGCCCGGAAAGCCGGAAGGCGAGGGTACCCGGCCCCAGGATCCGTCCGCACAAACCGTCCAGAAAGCGCCCGTCATAGGCCGCGAACAGGGACGCAAGATCGTCCTGGCAGATCTCTGTGAAGTTCGGCTCACGGACGTGCGAAGACCGGCCGAGGAGATCGCTCGCGATTTCGTCCGTCCACGCGCGGACGGCGGCCTCTCCCGGCTCCCGGGTGAGCAGGAGCCGTGAGAGCTCTTCAGTGGGCACAGAGGGGGCGGCGCCCCGGTGGCTCAGCGGCTCCCCTCCTCGGCTGCGACGGCATCCGATCCCAGGTGCTTTCGGAACCAGGTCAGGATCCGCTCCGAGACGTCCATCACGAACTTCGGCTCGCGCGGCCCGTGCGGCGTGCGCGGGTACACGACCATCTCGGTGGGGATGCCGCGACGGTCGAGCGCCCGGTAGAACTCCTGTCCCTGCGTGAACGGGACGCGCAGGTCCTCGGCTCCGTGAATCACCTGCGTCGGCGTCACCACGTTCGCGATGTGGTACATCGCCGAGTGCCGCTCGTAGCGCTCGTAGTCTTCCCAGAATTCGACGCCCATGTGCCCCACGAGATAGTCCTGGATGTCCGTGGTCGTCGTCATCGACACCAGGTTCGGGAGTCCGGCCCCCATGCTCGCGGCCACGAAACGGTCCGTCTGGGTGACGGCCCATGAAGTCATGTAACCGCCGTAGCTCCAGCCCATGAGGAGGAGCCGGTCGGGGTCGGCCACTCCCATGTCGATCACGTGGTCCACGCCCGACATGAGGTCGCGGAAGTCGCCGTAGCCCCAGTCCTGGAAGTTCGCGTAGCGGAAGTCCTTCCCGTAGCCGGTGGAGCCGCGGGGGTTCGGGCGCAGGATCGCGAAGCCCTCCTGCGCAAAGTACTGCAGCATGTACGCGGCCGGGCTGCCCGTGAAGCTCTGGCTGAACACGCCCGCCGGCCCGCCGTGCACGTTCAGGATCAAGGGCACGCGCTCGCCCTCCTCGTAGCCGACGGGATAGGTGAGGAGGCCCTCGATCTCGAACCCTTCGGTGGACGTCCATGAGACGAGCTGCGTCGGTCCCATCTCCGGGCGCGGCACGTCGGCATGGAGGTCCGTGACCCGCGTCGGCGCGTACCCGTTCGTGGGCGAGACGAAGACGTCCCACGGATCTTCGGTGGTCTGCCAGGTGAAGGCCATGCGGCTCGCGTCGTCGCTGAGCGCGACGGAACCGACCACACCGTCCCCGTACGAGATGAAGCGCATCTCGCCTCCGTCGACGGGAACGGCCAGCACATGCCGGCGCGTCCCGAGCGATTCCAGCAGGAGCAGTTCGGAGGAGTTGCCGGACCAGGCCAGCACGGACGCGCTCCGGTTCGGCGTGTCCAGCCGCCGCGCCTCGCCCCCCTCGGCCGGCAGGACGTACACGTCGCCCAGCCCGATCGGCTCCGGCTGGTTTCCGGTCGAGACGTAGGCGATCCACGCTCCGTCCGGGGACCAGAGCGGGCTCCGTTCGATCCCGGCCCCGCCGACGAGCAGCGCGACCTCCCCGACCGCGGCGGGGTCGGTGTCCGCATCCCCGGCCGAGTCTTCGTCCTCGTCTCCCTCGTCTCCCCGCGCCGCCAGGAGTTCGGCGATCCCCGCGGCGTCCGGGACCGTCGTGGTGGAGAGGTCTCCGCTCAGCCGCCCCGTGTTGATGCGGGGGTCGGCCTGGTGCGCGAACACGATCCGTCCCCCGTCGGGGGCCCAGCTGAAGCCCGTGATGTGGAAATCGCCCGCAGTGAGACGAACGGGCATCGCCGGTTCGTCCGAGTCGGAGTCGACCGCGACCACGTAGAGGTGCGAGAACTTGTAGTCCCGGTCCACTAGGATGACGTCCCGCTTCTCCTCGCGCGCCTTCTTCTCTTCCGCCGTCGGCGGATCCCGCATGAGGAAGGCGATCCGCGTCCCGTCGGGCGACCAGCGGTATCCGCCCACCGACCCCTCCGCGTTCGTGAGTTGCCGGGCCTCGCCACCGGCCAGCGGCAGCGCCCACAGCTGGCTCCCCGCCTCGCCCTCGCCCTCGCGGCCGGAGGTGAAGCTCAGCCAGGCGCCATCGGGCGAGAACTGCGGCGCCCCCGCCGAGGCCTCACCGCGCGTCCACTGCGCGGCCCTCGCGCCGTCCGCGTCCGTCATCCAGATGTGACTCAGATACTCCGACTGCGGTCCTTCCATCAGCGGCTCGCGCACGACGAAGGCGATGCGGGAGCCGTCAGGGGAAATCGCGGTGCCGGACACCGAGCGGTACTGCATGCTCAGCGCCGGGGTCCAGGCGTCGTCGGCCTGGGCGCGGGCTTCCTGCGCCCCGAAGGAAGCAGTGAGGACGAAGACCGCGGCCAGCGCGAGGAGCCGCCGCGGGGTGCGGAGGAGGAAGGGCTGAGACAGAATGTTGCTGGACCCGGGCATGATCACACCTCTCGGTTCACTTGGCGTCGTCGCGTGCTCGCGCATCGCACCACGCGTCCAACATAGCGAACAGGTACACGATGTCCGAGATGATGTCATCCACCCCGGCCGGCGCTCCGGTGTCGGGAGCCGACCGCATCCAGGCGATCGACCTGCTCCGGGGCGTCGCGGTGCTGGGCATCCTCATCGTCAACATCTGGAGCTTCGCCCGGGTCTCCGCGGTGTACCCGAATCCGTCAATCGCCCCGGGCGGCGGTCTCGGGGGGACCGACTTCTGGGTCTGGGCCGCCGTCAACGTGTTCGCGGACACGAAGTTCATCTCGATCTTCTCCCTCTTGTTCGGCGCGGGGTTCGCGATGATGAGCGAGCGCATGGACCGGCGGGGCATCCCCGGAGGACGGCTGCACTACCGCCGCCAGTTCTGGCTCCTCGTGATCGGACTCCTTCACGCCTACGGGATCTGGCACGGCGACATCCTGGTCCCGTACGCCCTCTGCGGCTTCATCCTGTACGGGTTCCGCAACTGGGCGCCTCGCCGGTTGCTGTGGGCCGGCGGGTGTGCAGTCGGGATCGTGGTACTCGTCATGGGCGTGGCCGACTGGGCCATTCCATACTGGTCCGCCGAGGAGCGGGCGGCCGTCGCGGCTCAGTGGGCGCCCTCTCGGGCGGCGATCGACGCCGAGATCGAAGCCATGCGCGGGGGCTGGGCCGCACAGATGCAGATCCGCGCCCACTATGCCTTCCTCGTCGAGACCGTCGCCTTCGCGGGCTACCTCCTGTGGCGAGCGGGGGGCCTCATGCTTGTGGGCATGGCCCTGTACAAGCTGGGCGTGCTTTCGGCCCGCTGGCCGGCCTCGTTCTATCGCCGGCTGGCCGCGTGGGGGCTGGGGCTGGGCCTGCCGCTCGCCGCCGCCGGGGTCTGGTACAACGTGGCGGGCGGGTTCGCGTGGGAGCAGTCGAAGCTCGGGGGGAGCCTCTTCAACTACGTCGGCTCCGTCGGTGTCTTTCTGGGCTACGTGGGGTTGGTGATGCTCCTGGCCCGGAGCGGACGCCTGGTTCGCGCTCGGGCGCGTCTGGCCGCCGTCGGCCGCATGGCGCTCACGAACTACATTGCCCAGAGCGTGCTCTGTACGCTCATCTTCTACGGCCACGGGCTGGGCCTGTTCGAGCGCGTGGGAGGCGTGGGGTGCGTCGGCATCGTAATGGGTATCTGGGCGCTCCAACTGGCGTGGTCGCCGTGGTGGCTCGCCCGTTTCCGCTTCGGACCCCTGGAGTGGCTCTGGCGTACGCTCTCCTACGGGCGGCGACAGCCGATGATGAGGATCGTGTGAGCGGAACGAAATTTGAACGCGGCATGACACATGGAGATTCGATGAAGGCGATGGGAGTCGGGAGGCGGATGCTCTCCGGGGCGAGGCTGGCCGCGTTGCTGGCGCTGGTGCTGCCGTCGCTGGCCGCCTTGGCCCCGGCGGGCGGTCTGGCTGCGCAGGAAGATGACCGCGAGCAGAGGGAAGCGGCGGAGGCGGCCGAACTCGCCCGTCTCGACTCGCTGCGCAGGATCTTCGATCCGGCCGGCGCCTTCGAGCCCCTCGATCTCCCGGAGCCCGGAGACTTCAGGGATGCCGCCGGCGCCCCCGGGGAGGCCTACTGGCAGCAGCGCGCCGACTACCACATTCAGGCCACGCTCGTCGACGACCGCATAGAGGGCACCGAACGCATCACCTACACGAACAACAGCCCGGATTCCCTCACCAGCATCTGGGTACAGCTCGACCAGAACCTCTTCCGCGAGACCAGCTACGGCGCGCAGAGAGCCGAAGAACTCGGCGAGGATGTCCGCCACGGCGGTTTCTTCAGGGACGGGGGTTTCGTCATCTCCGGCGTGCGCACCGACTTCGAGGGCGAGATGACGGTCCCCGAGTACCGGACCGAGGACACGATGATGGAGATCCTCCTCGGCGAGCCCCTCCCGCCGGGCGGAAGTCGGCTCGAAGTGGAGATCGATTTCGCGTTCGAGATCCCGGAGACGGGCGGCGACCGCATGGGGCAACTCGACATCCGGGGCGGGATCATCTATCAGCTCGCGCAATGGTACCCCCGCGTCTTCACCTACGACGACGTGAACGGGTGGAACCAGTCTCCCTTCCTTGGGCAGGGCGAGTGGTATCTCGAGTACGGCGACTTCGATGTCGAGCTGACCGTCCCGCGGGATTTTGTCGTCGTCGCCACGGGAGAACTCCTCAATCCCGGGGAAGTCCTCACGCCGATACAGCGGGAGCGGCTCGCCGAAGCGCGGCTATCCGAGGAGACGGTCCACCTCATCACCCCCGACGAGGCCGGAGAGGATCACACGCGGCCGCCCGGCGAGACCCCGCTCACATGGCGGTTCCGCGCGGAGAACGTGCGCGATTTCGCGTGGGCCGCCTCCGACCGCTTCGTCTGGGACGCCGCCGGCTGGGAAGACGTCCTCATCATGTCCGCCTACCCGGCGGAGAGTCTGGGCGGGCGCGGTACCAGCGGTTGGGAGCGCTCCACCGAGTATCTCCGCCACAGCATCGAGTACTACTCGGAAAAGTGGCTCCGCTATCCCTATCCCGTCGCGATCAACGTGGCGGGGCTCGCGCTCGGGATGGAATATCCGATGATCATCTTCTGCTCGTGGCGTTCGCGCGGCGCCTTTCTCTTCTCCGTCACGGATCACGAGATCGGACACACGTGGTTCCCCATGATCGTGGGGTCCGATGAGCGGCGGTACGCGTGGATGGATGAGGGTTTCAACACCTTCATCAACTACTACTCGGGCATCGAGTTTTCGGGCGGAGAGCCGATTCTGGGCCAGCTCATGTCACCGGCCCAGATCGCGACGGACACGCGCGTCCCGACCCACGCCATCTATACGCCGGCCGACAGCATTCCGGAGGCGGACATCGGGGTTCTCGCCTACAACAAGCCGGCCGCCGTCCTCGTCCTGCTGCGCGAGGAGATACTCGGGCCCGACGTGTTCGACGAGGGCTTCCGCGAGTACATCCGGCGCTGGGCGTACAAGCACCCGCAGCCGGCGGATTTCATCCGCACCATGGAGGACGTGTCGGGTCAGGATCTCGACTGGTTCTTCCGGGGGTGGATCTACGAGGACGCGATCCTCGACCAGGCGATCGCCTCCGTCACCCGCCTCGGGGACACGACCCGCGTCGTGCTCGAGAACCGGGGTGGCATCCCGATGCCGCTCGAGGCCAGGATCCTGTACCGGGACGGGAGCGAGCAGCGCTACGACGTGCCGGTCGAGGCCTGGCAGGAGAACGGTACCTATGTCCTCGAGGTGGCCGATGGGTTCGTCCGCAACGTGCAGATCGATCCGGACGGCGTGCTGCCTGACGTGAACCGCGGGAACAACGTGTGGGGCCGGGGCATCGTCGGCCGGCGTCCACCGGGCTGACGGTGCGGGCCGCCATCCATCGCGTGAAACCTCCATGCCGCGCCATACGTCGGGGTCCGCATGGGTGAATTCGTCGCGGTTCTCGGGGTGCTCTTCGTCATCGGCGTGCCCGTGCTCGCGCTTGCCACGAGGTTCGCTTTCCGGCCGCTGATCCGTGATCTCATCGAGGCGCGGGGCCCCCGGGCGCAGGACCGCGAGACGATCGAGCGGCTGGTGCACCGGGTCGCACAACTGGAGCACGAGGCGATCGAGCGGGACAGACGTCTGGATGAACTCGCCGACGCGGAACTCTTCCGGCGGCAGCTCGAAGCGCCCCCCCAAGGCGGAAGGCCACAGGACTCCACATGACGATCATCGAGATCGAGGGACTGTCCAAGCGGTACACGGCGCTGCGGGGCGAGGGGACGCTCGCCGTCGACCAGCTCTCCGTGCAGGTGGAGGCGGGCCAGGTGTACGGTTTCCTTGGGCCCAACGGGAGCGGCAAGACGACGACGATCGGGATGCTTCTCGGGATCATCAACCCGAGCGGGGGCTCCTTCCGCCTCTTCGGCGGTTCGTCGCCGGCGGAGCTTCACACCGCGCGCCAACGGATAGGCGCCACGCTCGAGTATCCGAACTTCTACCCCTACCTGAGCTGTCGGGACAACCTGCGCATCGTGGCCCGGGTGAAGGGGAGCGACGAGGCGGAGATCGCCGAGGTGCTCGACACCGTCGGCCTGGCCTCGCGCCGGAAGACGAAGTTCAAGGCGTGCTCGCTGGGCATGAAGCAGCGGCTCGCGCTCGCGGCGACGATGATCGGCGATCCGGAACTCATCATCCTCGACGAGCCGGCCAACGGGCTGGATCCGGCGGGGCAGCGGGAGATCCGCGGCATCATCCGCGAACTGGCCAGCCGCGGGAAGACGATCTTCCTCTCGAGCCACATGCTGCACGAGGTGGAGCGCACCTGCACGCATGTCGCGATCATCGAGACCGGCCGGCTCGTGCGCGAGGGGAGCGTGGACGAACTCACCTCCGCCCGCACGGTGGCCGCCGTGGGCGCCGACGGTGAGGTGGAGACCCTTGAGCGGGCCGTGTCGGAGTTCGAGGGCGCGGGGCATACGCGCGTGGATGGAAACAGGGTCCTGGTGCAGCTCGCGGACGGCGGTCTCTCGGAACTGAACCGTTTCCTCGCCGGGCGGGGGATCTATGCCTCACACCTGTCGCTCGAGCGGCAGTCGCTGGAGGACGCCTTCATGGAGATCACGGGCGCGCCCGAGGGCTTCGGAGAGGTGCAGTGAAGGGCGGGCGCGTGTTCGGCGTGCTGCTCCTCAACGAGTGGTTCAAGGCGAGGAAGCGCCTCGCCTTCTGGATTCCTCTCGGCTTCTACGCGCTCGTCACCTTCGGGACGTACGCGTACTCGTTCTTCCAGGAAAGCGAGGGCTTCCGGCTCCCGGAGGTCTGGACGATGGTGTTCGGGAACGAAGGCGTCCCGTTCCTGATCTTCTCCGGTCTCACGGTCATCCTGCTGGCGACACCGGAGTTCAACTGGCGCACGGCGCGCCAGAACGTGATCGACGGCCTCTCGAAGTCACAGTGGTTCTGGGGCAAGGCGCTCCTGCTGCCCGTTGTGGCTCTTGCCTTCCTCGGCACGCACATCCTCATCCCGGGCGTGCTCGCGCTCATTCGAACGGATCTGGGCGCGGCCACGGGGCCGCTCGTACCGGCCTCGGTGTTCGCAGCGACGGGAGGCATGGTCCTCGCCTTCCTCAGCGTCGGGGCTCTTGCGCTCTTCGTGGCTTTCGCGATCCGGCGGACGGGTGCCTCGCTCGCTATCTGGATTCTTTGGGTCGGCCCCATCGAGTCGGGCATGCTGCGGGCGCTCGTCATGCGCTATCTGCCGGATTACACGGATTGGCTCGACTACCTGCCGTTCGGCACCGCCGCCCGGCTCCTGGATTACCGGAGCTACGACACGACGATCGCCGAGGCGATGGCCGCCGCCGCGGAGGCGGCGGGGCGCGCTGTGCCCCCAGCGCCGGACCTCACCGGTCATGCGATCGCGGCCATCGCCTGGGCAGCCTTCTTCCTCGGCGCCTCCTTCATCTGGTTCCGCCGCCGCGACCTCTGACCCCGGCGACGCCTTGCGCGGCAGTGGGGCGCGAGTAGCCTAGGCGCAGGAGAACGACGTCCTGAGACCCAGGGTTCCTTGCATGAACCGATACCGGAACATTCCGAAGCATTCCATCTTCGCGGCCCAGTTCGGAGCCACATTCTTTTCTGCGTGGTACTGGACGAGGTCAGCCGACGAACTGGGGTTGCTGCTCATGGCGCTCGCCGTCGCAGCCGCAGCGTCTGCCGCGCTCTTGATGGGCTTGGAAGGGGCGAGGCTGATGGTTCCCGCGTGGCGGAATTCTCCGGGCGGCACCTGAGCGAGGGAATGATCCCCCGGGTGGGGGTCGACGAAAGGCGTCCCGTCCGTGTACAGCACGTGCCTGTTCTGCAAGAGGCCACTGGGGTCCAACGAGGTCGTCGAGACCTTCCCGGTGGGACGCCGGCTCGCGTTCGATGCGGCCAGGGGCCGGCTGTGGGTGGTGTGCCGAAAATGCCGGCGCTGGAAAGCGGAAGAGATCGCGGCGATCGCAGACCGAGTGTTGCTCCCGGCCGGGACCGACGCCTTCTTCGAGAAATACAGAATCGCTCCGGAATCCGGGTCGAGTGTGCCTGATGCGTGAGACGCGGGCGGCGCTCCACCGCCGGATCGCGCTGGAGACGCCGGAGCACGTCAAACTCGAGTACCAGCTCGCCGATCTGGGGTCGCGGGCCGCCGCCCTCGCGCTCGATCTGGTCATCATCGTGGCGGCGATTCTTGCTGTGGCGCTCGTCTTCCAGTACGCGGGCGCCTTCGGACGACCCGTGCTCTACATCGTGAGCTTCTTCGCGGTGTGGGGCTATTTCCTCTTCTTCGAAGCGGTGTGGGACGGACGCACGCCGGGGAAACGCGCGCTGGGGCTGCGGGTGCTGCACGACGGCGGCGAGCCGCTCTCATTCCAGGGGTCGGTGCTCCGCAACCTGATCCGGATCGTGGACCTGCAGCCGGGGGCGACGGGGATGGCGGGGGCCGCCTCCATTCTGTTCAACCGTCGGGCGCAGCGACTCGGCGACCTGGTGGCCGGCACGATCGTCGTCCGGGATACGGGGGGCGGCGAGCTGTTCGGAGACGAGCCATCGACGACTGGACGGGCGGGGCGCCCCCGACTCTCCGTCGAACAGTTCGCCCTGCTGGCGGGTTACGTGGCGCGCCGGGCCGGGCTCGAACCGGAGGTCCGGCGCCGCGTGGCCGCCTCCGTCTGGGACGCGGTGCGATCGGCGGCGGGCCGGGACGGCGTGGACCCCGAGGCGGCTCCCGATACACACCTCCTCCGACTGCACGACGAGGAGGCTCCACGGCACGCCGCGCGCCAGGGCGGGGCGAGTCTTCAGGCCGCGGCCATGGCGCGGGAGCGCCGCGAGGCCTGGGCCACTTACACGGACCTGGTCGAGAAGGGACGCGCCGGCGGGCTGGATCGGTTCAGCGAGGGGGAGGTCCGCGCGTTCGGACGCCTGTATCGTGGGGTGACGGCGGATCTGGCGCGCGCGCGGACGTACGGTGCGTCGCCGGGGCTGCTGGAGGCGGTGGAACGGTGGGCCGGGGCAGGGCACAACCTGCTGTACCGTGCCAAGGGAAGGGCGGCGGTCCCGCTCGGCCGCTGGATCGCGCGAGAACTGCCGCGGGCGGTGCGCCGCCACCACCGGTTGGTGGTCCTCGCGGCCCTGCTGCTCTTCGGTCCCATGCTGGCTTCGTACGCGGCCGTCCGGGATCAGCCTGCGCGCGCCCGGGCGATCATGCCGGCGGGGATGCTGGCGAGAGCCGAGAACACCGCCCGCGGGGACATCGACGCTGCCTACATCGAAGTCGAGGGCGCCGAGCGCCCGGCTCTTTCCTCGGCCCTCATGACGAACAACGTGCGCGTCAGCTTTCTCGCATTCGCGGCCGGGCTGCTCGCCGGCGCGGGCACGGTACTGATTCTCGTCTTCAACGGCGTCCTGCTCGGGGCCGCGTTCGGGCTGTACGCGAACAACGAGGCCCTGGGGGTGATCCTCGCCTTCGTCTTCCCGCACGGGGTCATGGAACTGACCGCCATCTGTCTGGCCGGCGGGGCGGGACTGGGACTCGGGTCGGCGCTCCTCGTACCTGGACGGCGCACGCGCCGGGAGGCGCTGAGGGAGCGAGGTCGCGCCCTCCTCTCGCTCGTCGGCGGTTCGGTACTGCTCCTGATCGTGGCGGGGTTGGTGGAGGGATTCTATTCCCCGTCCGGACTTCCGGCTGTGGCGAAATTCGCCTTCGGTGGTGGCACCGCGCTCCTGCTCGCCGCGTACTTCGGTCTTGCCGGCCGGGGCTCCGACGCCGACCCGCGAGCGGAGGTCAGAGCAGCCCCCGCTCCTTGATCTCGACGTACTTGTCCAAGGTGCGCACGAGAGCGTCGCCGGGCGGCGTGTCCACGACGAGGATCCCCGACTGGCGCATGACCCGAAGTGTCGTGGCCCGCGACTGCACGAGTTCCTCCGCGGCGGCGCGATGGAAGACTGCGGCCTCATCCGCGGCGGGCTGCGTCGCGGCCGCTTCGAGCGCCGGGTTGCGGATGGCGACCGCCAGCGGCAGGTGCGCCCGCCCGATCCGGGCCAGAGAGGTCACGAGCGCCTTCGAGACGGCCTCGTCGATCACATCGCAGAAGAGGATGACGAGCGACCGCTTGCGGAACGTCCGGCTCAGGGTGGCGAGCGCGAGCGGGTAGTTGGGTTCCACCGGTCGGGTCTCCACGCCGGCGAAGATCCGGGCCAGCGCGGCCGGGTCGGACCGGCGGGGCGGCGACAGATGCCGGATTTCGTCGTCGAACACGACAGTTCCGACGCGGTCCCCGAAGCTCCGCGCGCGGTTGGCGAGCATCATGCCCGCGGCGAGGGCGAAGTCCACACGCTCCCGATCCTGCAGCCGCTCGCGCATGTGGCGGCCCGCGTCGATCGCGAGGACGACGTTCTGGCTGCGTTCGGCCTCGTAGTTGCGGACCACGAAGCGCTGGCGCTTCGCCGAGGCCTTCCAGTCGATGATGCGAGGGTCGTCCCCCTCGGCGTAGTCGCGCAGACTTTCGAACTCGCGTCCGTCGCCCCACTGCCGGCTGCGGCGCGAACCTGCCGTGCGGAGGCCTTGCCGGAGCGCGTGACCGCTGCGGTCGCGGAGCAGGCTCCGGATCCCGGGTTGCACCTGAAGCGTGTGCGTCGCGTCCACCGTGGAACGCCGCCAAACGAACCCCCACGGCGAGCGCGTTCGCAGATGGATCGCCCCCATGGCGAGGAACCCGCGCGTGCGGGGCCGCATCCTGTAGCGGGCGCGCACGACGGAAGCGGGAGGGATGTCCAGCCGCACGCCGGTCTCCCACGCTTCGCGTCCGTCAGCTCCGGGGAGGCGCCGCAGTGAGGGATCGAGGTCGTCGGTGAGCAGGATCGAGAGCCTTCGCTGCGTCGGGTTGACCACATCGATCCCGACATCGGTGATCTCTCCGAGCGCCGCGATGCGAGGCACCGTGCGCGAGGCCGATGGAGACCGCGTCCGCCGGCCGTCGATCCAGGCCAGAAGAAGGATGACGGCATCCGCCGCCAGGGCGCCCGCCGCCGAGAACAGGAAGACGAACGAGGTCAGCCCCAGCAGCCACAGAGTCCGCCCGCTCGGGACCACCGCGATGCGGACTATCGGGGCGCCTCCAGCGTCTCGAGGAGCGCCCGCAGTTCATCGTCGGAAGAGCGTCCCTCGACCTCCGCCTCGGCGGTCAGCACGACACGGTGACGCAGCACCGGGAACGAAAGCGACTTCACGTCGTCCGGGGTGACGAAGTCCCGGCCGTGCAGGTACGCCTCGGCCCGCGCGGCCTGGAAGAGGGCCACGCCCGCGCGCGGACTCGCCCCCAGCGCGAACGCCTGGTCGTCGCGCGTGGCCCGCACGATGCCGGTCACGTAGCGCCGGACCCTCTCGTCCATGTGGACGCCGTCCACCTCGCCTCGCGCCGCGAGAAGCGCCTCGCGCGTCAGCGCTTCCCCCATAGGATACGTCGCCTCGTCGTCCGCCCGGAACCCCGCATCGTGCCGATCGAGGATCGCGCGCTCCGCCGCCTCCGGCGGGTAGTCGATCACGATCTTCATCAGGAAGCGGTCGACCTGCGCTTCGGGCAGGGGATACGTCCCCTCGTATTCCACCGGATTCTGGGTCGCGAAGACGGTGAACGGCTGGGGCAGGGGGCGGGTGGCGCCGTCAACCGTGACCTGCCGCTCCTCCATCGCCTCCAGCAGCGCCGCCTGGCTCTTGGGCGGCGCGCGGTTGATCTCGTCGGCAAGGAGGAGGTCGGTGAAGACGGGACCGGGTCGGTAGCGAAAGTTCTGCTGGGTCTCGTCCAGCACGCTGACGCCGACGAGGTCGGTGGGCATGAGATCGGGTGTGAACTGGACGCGGCCGAAATCGAGCCCCAGCCCCCGGGCGAGGGCGCGCACCGACAGGGTCTTGGCGGTCCCGGGTACGCCCTCGAGGAGCGCATGGCCACGTGCCAGAAGCGTGATCATGAGCTGCCTGAGGACGGCCTCCTGGCCCAGGATCACCTTCTCGATGTCGCCAAGCAGACGCAGCGCCGCGTCGTGCGTGGTCATGGCTCCGCCCTTCGTCCGAGGTGGTCGTCGATGCCGGCGGCGACCATCGTCAGGTCCACCGGATCGGCGCGCAAGCCGCGCCGGATGCGGGTCAGAGCCGCCTGCTCTCCCCGCCGCGTCTCCAGTTCATCGATCAGCGCCCGGGCTTCGCCAACGTCCCGCGGCGGCGGGCGGCGTACGCTCCGGGCCAGCCGCGCCAGGAGGAGGAGGGCGGCCGTCCGCCGGGCCCGCGCCTTCTCGTACAGGTCGCCGAGAGCGGAGACGTGTTCGAGCGGAGATCTTCGCTCGCGGTCCGCCGGAGCCACGGCCAGTGTCGGAGCGCCGAATCGCAGCCCGGCGCATGCGAGCGCCAGGAACGCGGCGAAAAGGAGCTGGAAGAGCGTTTGTCCCTGCGCCGTGCCGAAGACGAAATCCGCCCAGCGTCTCGCCGTGCTCTCGTAGCCCCGGATGCCCTGGTGGAACTCGGCGAAGAAGACCGTGTCGGCGGGCGTCGCGTAGGTGAGCACGGCGCGCATGACGACGAGTGCCAGGGGGTCGTCGGCGACGCGACCGTTCGAGAGCGGCTCCGCATCGCTGAGGACGATGACATGTCCGTCGCCGACGGGGATGAGGCCGGCGCCGGTCCACCTCCGATCCTCGTCGTCCCCTACCGTGAGGAGCCCCTGGAGGGGAGTCGGGGACGGCATGATCGTCTCATCGGAGGGGTCCGGCTCGCGCAGTGCAGCGTCCCGGCGCCGCTGCAGTTCGCGCGATGTCATCCACCGTATCGCGCGGCGTGGAGCCCTCGGCGCAGGCAGGCTGTCGGTCAGGGAGTGGGCGACCCACTCCGGCTGGTCCAGGTCGCCCGGCCGGGGCACGCGGAACGCGATGCCCAGGGAGTCCATCAAGGGCGTAATCCTCAACGCGCTGGTAATGGCAGGGAAGAGGCGCGGTGCGTACACAAGCGTGCCGCCGCGGCGCACGCGCTCGAGGAGGGCGTGGACCTCGACGGGGCTCGGTACGACCGTGGGCGAGAGCAGCACGAGCGCCCCCGGGACCGGGTCGGCGTCGGCCAGGGGCGTGAGGCGGGGCGCGGTCGGCTGGCCGAATCGTTCGAGCCCCCGGGCGAAGGCGGCCACGCCGTCCGGCGTCGTCCGGAAGTAACTGCGCTTCACGTCGAGCGCCGCGCGTCCCGCCGGCCGGACGAGGTAGGCGGCGAGCCCCGCTCCGAGCGCAATCGCGCCGATCCACGCGAACGTCCTGAACCTGCCGAACCCGCTCACGATGGGTCGGCCTCCTCACCCGACGCGGATGTCGGGCAGCCCGCGTCCCGCGCGAGGTCCTCCAGCGCCGCATAGCCCGCGCGGGTGGGCGTCTCCTGACCGAAGGAGAGTCCCTGGAAGTGACGGATGAAGTTGCGGCCGGTGCGGGTGTCCATCTCGAGAGCGTAGTCGCCGGGCGTCTTCGACGAGTGGAACGCCACCGTGCCCTGCTCATCGAGCGTGAGGAGGAAACCCTGGTAGAGCGCGCTCGCGGCGGGCCGGAGCGCTCCCTCGCCCGCCCGCGTCCGGGCGAGGCCGAACCACTCTCGCGCCGAGGCGGGCGCGCGATCGTCCTCCGGACCCTCGTCGGCCCTCTCCCGCACCCTGTGCCCCCACTGCGGCCCATGCCGCAGGGCCACCGCCCCCAGGACGATGAGCGCTGCCAGGACGACGAGGACGGCCAGCACCTCCATGAGCCCGCCTCCCTCGTCGAACAGGAATCGACGCAACCAATCCCATGCATCCGAGAGCATCCTGGCGATCCACTCGTAGATCCGCTGTCGTGCCGAGAGGGACGGGGCAACGAAGTCCGGTCCGGCGACGATCTCCCGCAGCGCGTCGGACATCTCGTCCGGCAACGGGAGGGGTTCGGCGGCGCGCTCCTGGACGATCACCGTCCGTCCGTCGCCATCGCAGCCGCGGCAGTCTCCAGGTCGGCGGCTTCCAGACGCACCCGCCGGTCGTGGTAGAGGAAGAACACCGTCGCCACGAGGAAGGGCTTGGTGAACGACCCGATCAGCAGATCCAGGGTGTTCTGTACTGCCTGGAGGCCGGCGCTCACCGTGCCCGCCGTCGTGGGCGACGTGAACATCTCGAAGCCTCCGAAGAGAGCGAACGTGCCGAAGGAGGGGCCCTCGCGGATGATCCAGACGACGAGCATGACACCCAGGATCCGGAGCCAGGCCCCCTTCCCGAGTTTCAGCGAGCGGCGCACCGCCTCCGGGGCGGCCCGACCCTCCATGAGCACGGCCGGAAAGATCGCGAACGAGATACGGAACCAGAGCGCCAGTACCACGAGCGCGCCCACGAGGCCCACGAACCCGAAGACGGCCATCCCTATGATGAAGTTGCCCAGGGCCGCGATCGCGGCGGCGCCCACGATCGTGACCGGGATCATGACGACTATGCCCGCGATGACCGCGATCAGCAAGGCGAGCAGGTGCCCTCCGGCCGCGCTCGGAAAGGGGCGAAGTACTCCGCGGTACGCGCTCTCCAGCGAAGCCGCGCGCCCCTCCATCCGGGCGGCCATGGCGACGGCGACCGCGAGCGTCCCCACCCACGAGAGCGCCGTCGCCGGGAACAGGATCGCCAGATCGTATCCGAGTTCGCCGACCGCCGGCGTGCCCGAGGGATCGAGCCCCGTACTGGGCGTCCCGAGGGCGAGCAGCATGGCGTATCCGGGGAGGGCGCCCACGAGGGCGATGAGGAAGTAGAGCCCGAAGTCGCGTCGGTAGAACTGGATGGCGCCGTCCAGTATCTCGCCGAAGCCCATGGGTCTCTGTGGTATGACGGACATTCCGCCCCCTCCATTCGGAGTCGGTTGATTCGGTCGCGGCTACTCCAGAATCCGGTCCCCGATGATGTGGGTGGCGGTCTCCCAATCGTCGAGCGGCGCGGACCACTCCCTGTCGCGGATGCGGCGCAGGTAGGTGATCTGCGCCAGGTGGTAGAGGTAGTGCTGAGCGATATGGATTACGGTCTCCCCCATCCTCGAGGTCGTCTTTCCGTCCAGGGACGTACGCTCGGCCGCGAGATCCGCGTCGCTCTCGCATCCGTTCACCTCGGCGATGATCTGTTCCTGGATCGTCCGCATGCGTGCGGCGATCTCCTCCGCCGGACCCGGGGCATCCTCGTCGATCACGGGTGTGATGCCGAGTTGTTTCAGGAACCAGATGTCCACGCGGTACATGTGGCGGCAGATCTTCCCGATCCCGCGCATCCCGTCCGCGGGCTGCCAGTCGAGATCTTCCCGCGAGATCCCCTCGAGGACCGTGAACAGCGGCCTGCGCGCAGCTTCGAAGATCTCGATCGTGTGGGCGATACGGGTCCTCATCGTTACGGGTTTCCTTTCGGCTGCAGTGCCTGCGACATGAACTCGACCGCGCGCGGGATGGCTCCGTCAAGCGCGAGGAAGTCGTGCCCGCCGCCCTCGTAGATGAACGCCTCGAAGTCCGGAGCGGTGCGTCCGAGAGCCGCCATCGTTCGCATCAGGGATTCCGCCTGGCTCACCGGAACGACGAAGTCCGCCGTGCCGTGGTGCACCTGGACTGTGGGGAGGTCGGCGGCAAAGAGGACGGATGAGCGACGCACGAGCTCGAGGCGCGCCCCGGGGGTGGACAGCGTGCCCCTGACCAGCGGCTGGACGACGGTGGAGTCGAGATGGATGAGACCGGGCAGGTCCCAGGGGCCATCGAGCGCGGTCTTCCACGCGATCACCCTGATCCAGTCGTCGAAGAAGTCCGTCGGCCCGAAGAACGCCACGATGCGCTCCACCCGTTCGTCCCGCGCTCCCGCGAGCAGGGCGACGCCGGCCCCCCGACTGCCGCCGAGAATGTGGATGGCGCCCGGCCGGACTTCCGGTGTCGTCTCGAACGCGACGTTCGCGAGCGCGAGCGCATCGTCGACGTCGTAGTCCCATGGGCTGGAAGGGCCTTCCGACACCCAGCTCCGCCCGTCGTAGCGCAGTGGCTCGCTGCGGAATGAGGGAATCGCGTACACGAAGCGGCGGCTCAACTCTCCGAGGGCCAGCGCCACGACCTGGAGGTCGTCGACCGATACCCCGCTGTCGCCCCCGTGGGAGTACATGAGCAGGGGCAGGGTCTCGGGCGCCGCGCCGTCCGGCACGATGATGGCGCCGAAGTGGCGGGCGCCCGCCACGATGTGGGAGACGATGCGCAGCGTGGCCGTCCCCTCGCCGAACGCCAGTTCTTCGGTCAGTTCAACCGAGACCCCGGCCGCGGAAATGTCGCGCTGCGCCCAGTCGGCTCGCACGGCCTCCACCTCCGCCGCGGAGGCGGGGGCGAACAGCGCGTCGAGTTCGGCATCGAGATCAATCGCCTCGGCGCGGACGGTGGCAGTGGCCCCGCCGGCCGCGATCGCGAGACTCTGCGGGCCGGGGGTGGCCCCGAGCGTCCACGTCGTCGCCGCCTCCCCGCTTGCGTCCGTGACGGTCGAAACCGGATCCGTGCTTCCGTGGCCGGGCTCCGGCTGGAATGTGACGGTGGTTCCACCGACGGGACGCCCCTCGGCGTCGAGCACCCGCACGGCGATGGCTTCCGCCGGCGAGCGCGCGGGCACGCCGCGCTGATCCGCGCCCGTGAGGACAACGATGGACGCCGGTCCGGTCTCGGGGGGCGCGACGGTATCGGCCTCTCCGCATGCCGCGGCCAGGACGGCCAGGAGGACAAACCACCGCCGGTCGAGCCGTCGCGCTCGGTTCATGCCGGACCTCCGGCGGTTCCGGAGCCGACAGCGGGTGTCAGGCTGACGTGCACCCTTCGGACCGCTGTCGGCCACGCGAGTTCGACGCGTTCCCCCTGGTCGATCTCCTCGAAGCCCCGTTCGGACCGGGCCAGCGTGATGATGCGCGTGCGCGACTCCTGCGGCACACATGACTCGGCGTCGGTCACCTCCGGCTCGATCCGCATCGGGTGCGCCAGCGCCAGCCGGGTGACGACCAGGCCGTCGGCGGGAAAGTCGGCCGCGCTCCAGTCGAGCGTGGTTTCGATCCGGCCATCGCCGTGGATTTCGAGCGTCTTCTCGAGTCGGGGGAGGCCCGGCTCGGACTCCAGCTGCACGCGGACCCGGCCGGACCCGGCGCCGGGCTCGATGCTCGGTTCCTCCACGAGTCGGAACGGGTGCGGTCGCCAATCCGCGAGGACGGACCGTTCCCGCATGCCCGGGCCGTTGGGCGGAGCGAGGGCGATCTCCTGCAGCATTGCCAGGGGGACGCCGTCCGGGGCGGGTGCGGCGGGAGCTTCCGATTCGCGGTCGTGCACCGAGGCGACGCCATCTTTCCGGATGCGCGCCCCACGGGTCGCGTCTCCCTCTCCCTCGCGCGTCACGCCGGATTCCGAGGGGTCCCGGTGGTAGGCCTCGAGGCGGCGGGAGAGGACATCGACGTAGTTCACGCCGTCCCGGAAGACCGTGAGGATCTCGATCGCGCCACCGCGCGCGGGGCTGATCACGATGGAACTCCGGGCTGAATGGATACAGATCTCGTCATGGCCGTCCAGGTCGAAGTCGCAAGTCTCGCACGCGATGCCTTCTGCCTCGCGCAGCCGCTGTTCGGCCGTGGCGAGTTCGCGCCAGATCGCGCGGCGCAGGTGAGGAAGGTAGACCCCGCCGAACACGCCGTGCCAATACGCGTCGTTGCACTGTGCCCGCGCGATGGCGCGGCGGGCCTCGGCCGGCTCGCCGCGAGCCCGGCACAGCGCGGAGAGTCGGAGCGCCGTCTTGTGCACGCGGTTCGACTCGGGGTATCGGCGCAGGAAACCCTTCCAGTGCCCGCCGCGGACCAGCGGGTCGACACCTCCCTCGCCGGAGGCCGTGGCGACAAGCCGCTCCAGTCGCCGCGCGGCGGGGCGGGGGAGCGTCCATTCCTCCATCTCACGGTAGGCGCCCGTCGCGGGATAGACGAGCCCGCGGCTCGGGCCGGAGGCCGCCTCGCGGGTCGTGACCAACTCCAGTTCGCCCCGCCCGCGGGCCGCGTTCAGGCCCTCGAGAAACGCCTCCAGCCAGCCACCGTCGTACACCCATTCGCGGGTGTCCGGCCAGCCGCCGAACTTCTCGCCGTCGTCGCCGAGCACGAGTTGAGCGCGTCCCGCCCGATGCTCCTCGGCCAAGAAGTCCACGATCTCATTCGCGGGCCGGAACGGGATCAGGTACCGGAGCCGCTCGTCGATCGGAAGGAGGCGGAGCCGCTCCCCGCCGCTCTCCGTCGTGAAGACGCCGTCCAATTCCTCGCGCTCGAGTCCGCAGGCGAGGAAGTGCCGGTCGTCGAGGAGCGTGTAGTCGATGCCCGCCCGCGCCAGATCGGAGGCGAGGTCGGGCTCCCACACCCGTTCCGTGAGCCACAGGCCGGTGGCCTCGACCCCGAAACGGCTGCGGAGATCCGATCGCATCCACTCGATCTGTTCCACGCGGTCGAGAGGCGGGATCGCGGCGAGGATGGGTTCGTAGCGTCCGGAGGCGAGGAACTCGATGTGGCCGTCCGATGCCCGTGCCCCGAGGTCATCGAGGAAGTCCGGGGCGTGGTCCTCCAGCCAGTCGAGGAGCGGGCCGGAGAGGTGCAGCGAGATCGGGTACGTGCCGTGTGCGTGGAGGGCATCGAGGAGGGGCCGGTACACCCCGGTCAGGTGATCCTCGAACACATGGTCGAAGTTCCCCACCGGCTGGTGGAGATGAATCGCGAAGGCGAAGCGGAGCGGGCCTCGGCTCACGCGTCCGCCGGGATGCGGGCGCCGGCGCCCGACTTGAACTCGCGCTCGTACACCTGCCCGGCGTTCGCGATGTCGGCGTCGTTGGCCGGGGCCCTCGCGAGGTCCGCGATGAAGGCGGCCTCCAACGCCTCGGCACGCTCCGGCGCGAGCCGACCCAGGCGGTCGAGGGCGTGCGCGGCGTAGCCGAGCACCTGCGTGGCCTCGATCCCCGCCACATCGTCGAAGAACCAGGCGCACGAGGTGAACATGGCCGCCCGGTCGCGGGCGAGCTCGAGGAGCGCGCGCGCCTCGTCCCGGAAACCTTCGCGTGCGGCCCCGATGGCGAAGTCCCCCAGCCCCGAGGGGTCACCGAGGACGTCTCCCAGAGCCGCCAGCGCCTGCCGGGGCTCCGACAACCGCCCCGGCGCGAGGGTCGCGAAAGCCTCATCCAGGCCGCCGGCGAGCGTCCCGAGCGCTTCGCGCAGCGGCCCCCGCCAGCGCTGCTGCGAATCGATGTGCGGGGCCAGCCGGCACCCGCACGCCGAGCGCCAGCGCTCGACCCCGTGCGCGCAACTCCAGGAACTGGGCTCATTCAGCGTCACGGCGGGCAGTTCACCGGAGCGCGCGAGTATCGAGGCGAAATTCCCGACCTCGGCGTCTCCGCTCTTGCGGACGCGCGAAATCACCTCCACCAGCATGCGGTCGGCCCCCTTGTGGTGGTGCCCGAACGTCTCGCCATCGGTCGCCAGCGCAACGAAGGGTGCGCCCCGCCCGGCCGCCGCCCGCAGCTCCTCGAGCCAGGCCTCGCGGCCTTCGAGCAGCGCCCCGAACGCGACTCCGTGCGAGAGCGCCCCATCGTAGACGAAGACAGCGATCTCACGTCTTTCGCCGAGACGAACCCGTCCGAGGCCGCCATCGGGCGGGTCCGCAACCTGGTGGGGCGCCAGGACGGTGAACGCCACGTCCTCCTCCGCCAGTACCTCGAGCGTGGCCATGTCGACCGCCGTCTCGGGGAGCCACATGCCCTCGGCTGGGCGCCCGAAGCGTCGTTCGAAGTCCCGCAGCCCCCAGCGCACCTCCGTCTCCTTCTCGCGGCGGGAGGCGAGCGGGAGGATGATGTGATGGTAGGGCTGGGCGAGTGCGTTGCCGTACCCCAGCCGCTCCCGGCTCGCCCGGTCCCCGCGAACGAAGCCTTCATGGACATCCGGGCGCTCCCCTTCGAGCCAGCGCGCGAGCGTCGGGCCGAGGTCGAAGCTGAGCCAGTCGAACGCCCCCGCGCGCGCCAGAGGCTCGTAGCATTCCGCCGTGATCCGTTCGTTCCAGTTCTCGAACGGGGCCGCGCCCGGCTCGCTGCGGACCCGGTCCGTCCACGGATCCTCGCGCGGCGGCTGGTAGAAGTGGCCGTGGAGGACGACCGTGGCATGATCCACGGCCGGGGAGCGGGTCAGTCGTCCGGGGCGTGCGCGGCCAGCGCCCGCCGGTACACCTCGAGGTAACGATCCGCACTGGTCGCCCAGCCGAAATCGCGGGACATCGCCTGTACCACGTGCTCCTCCCACACCTCCGGACTCTCGGCGTAGAGTGCGGCGGCCCGCCCGAGCGCGACCTCGAGGTCCTCCGATGTGTAGCCGTCGAACAGGAAGCCGGTCACCTGGTCCTCGATCGTGTCGGCCAGCCCCCCGACGCGCCGGGCCACCGGCAGAACGCCGTACAGCTGCGCCCGCATCTGCGTGAGCCCGCAGGGTTCGTAGAGCGACGGCATCAACAGGAGGTCGATCCCCGCCAGGAGCCGGTGCTCCTTTGGTTCGCTGAACTCGGTATCCACGGCGACGCGCTCCGGGTAACGGTCCGCCAGCTCCCGCAGCCCTGCCTCGTACCGTTCCTCCCCCTCGCCGAGGAAGATGAACTGTCCCTCCGCCCGCTCGAGCGGGCCGCCGTCGAGGAGGAGGTCGAGCCCTTTCTGCCCCACGAGACGCGCCGTCATCCCGTACAGCGGTTCGCGCGGAGCCTCGGTCAGGAAGTACTCGCGCTGCAGCGCCCGCTTGCACACCGCCTTCCCCGCCAGATCCTCCCGCGAGAACGTCGCCGCGATCTCGGTGTCCGTCTCGGGATCCCACACCTCCAGGTCGACGCCGTTCAGGATCCCGAGGAAGCGGTCGCCCTTCTCGATGAACGAGCCGTGGAGTCCGAACCCGCCCGCCGTCGTCCGGAGTTCGATCGCGTGCGTGGGGCTCACCGTGGTCACGTAGTCCGCGAACACGAGCCCCCCCTTGAGCAGGTTCAGGTGCCCGTAGAACTCCATGGCCCGCCAGTGGAAGAGTTCGCGCGGAAGTCCGATGCCCTCGAGCACCGAGCGATCCTGCAGTCCCTGGTAGCCCGCGTTGTGAATGGAGAGGACCGCCGCCATGCGGTCGTGTGCCTCCCGGCCCGCGAACCGCGTGCGCAGGAAGACGGGGGCGAGGGCCGCGTGCCAGTCGTGGGCGTGTACGACGACGGGCACGTTGGCGAGTTCGGGCAGAATCTGGAGTGCCGCGAGATTGTAGAAGGCGAAGCGCAGAGGGTTGTCCTCGTAGTCCGCTCCACCCTCCCCGTAGATCCCGTCCCGGTCGAAGAACCCGGGATGGTCGACGAAGAGCACGCGCGGGTTCCGCCGGGGGCCGGGGTGCTGGAGGATCCGGACCTCCTCCACCCGCCTTCCCACGCGCACGCGGAAGCTATCCGCGATCGGTTCCAGATCGGGGAAGGCCTCGCGCACGGACCGGTAGAGCGGCATGAAGACGGTGACGGGGGTTCCTTGGGCGGCCTGGAAGGTGGCGATCCCGCGCACGGCCTCGGCGAGGCCGCCGGTGCGGGCGTACGGCCAGTACTCCGCGACGAGATGCACGACCGCGAGCTCCTCGGGGGGCTTGGCCCGGGGGCGCGGTCTCGTCGGGACCGGCTTGGCGATTGTGGGCATGGGGCTCATACTTCGTCGCAAAGTCGCGAAACGTGTGGCGGCCGGGGGCAGTCTCCCCGTCGTGGCCACGGGCTGCAAGGGACGGCGCCCGATCCGGACGCGGACGCGCCACGATGAGGTGGCAGATCGAACACGCAAAAGCTAGCGGCTCGCACGGACCCATCCAAACCCCGCCGCGCGACCATTCGTTCCCCCTGAGGGCCTCCGACTTCGAGGCGTTCCGGGCCGGACGGGAGTCCGCGCTCCATGACCTCCTCGGCGCGCCCCCGTGCGAGCGCGATGGCGAGGCGGGTACGAGTTTCGCGGTATGGGCCCCGCGCGCCCGAGGGGTCAGCGTCGTGGGCTCTTTCAACGAGTGGGATGGAGAGGCGCATCCCATGTCTCCGGTGGGAGACGCCGGGGTGTGGGATTGTTTTGTCCCCGGCGCCGGACCCGGCGATCTGTACAAGTTTCGGGTGCGTTCCGGCACGGATCACGGAGGGGACGGGCCCGGCGTCACGGTCGACAAGGCGGATCCCCTCGGCCGCGCCGCCGAAGTCAGGCCGGGCGCCGCGTCGCGCGTCGTGCCGACCGGCCCGTACGACTGGACGGATGCGGCGTGGGTCGAGAGTCGACGCCAACGCGGGGTCCCCGAGGCCCCCCTCAGCATCTACGAAGCCCATCCCGGTTCCTGGCGCCGGAACGCCGACGGATCGTGGCTGGGATACCGCGCGCTCGCCCGGGAACTGCTGCCCTATGCCGCCGACCTGGGTTTCACGCATATCGAACTCCTCCCCGTCATGGAACACCCGTATGACGGGAGCTGGGGATATCAGACGGTCGGGTACTTCGCTCTCACCGCCCGCTACGGGCCACCGGAGGACTTCGCGTACTTCGTGGATGAGGCCCACCGGCTGGGACTCGGCGTCGTGCTCGACTGGGTGCCGGGACACTTCGGCCCCGACCTCCACGGGCTGAGGACGTTCGACGGCGCGCCGCTCTACGAGATGGGGGAAGAATCGCGAGCCGTCCATCCGGACTGGGGCACGCTCGCGTTCGACTTCAGCCGCCCGGAGGTCGTCTCCTTCCTTCTCTCGAGCGCGCGCTACTGGGTCGAGCACTACCACGTGGACGGGCTTCGCGTGGATGCGGTGGCGTCGATGCTCCACCTGGACTATTCACGCCGTGACGGGGAGTGGGAGCCGAATGAGGAAGGGGGACGGGAGAACCTCGCCGCGATCGCCTTCCTGAAGTCGCTTTCCGAGATGATCCACGACCGCTTTCCCGGCGTCCTCCTGTTCGCGGAGGAGAGCAGCGCGTGGCCCGGCGTGACGGTGCCGGTGGAGGAGGGCGGGCTCGGGTTCGACTTCAAGTGGAACATGGGCTGGATGAACGATACGCTCGGGGTCCTGGCCTCCCCGCCGGAGCGGCGACCGCGGCTGCACCGCCACCTGACCTTCTCACTACATTATGCATACAAGGAACGACATCTCCTTCCCCTGTCGCATGATGAAGTGGTTCATCTAAAGCGATCTCTCCTGGACAAGATGCCGGGGACGGACGAGGAGAAGTTCGCCGGCCTCCGCCTCCTCCTCGGCTACATGTGGACTCATCCGGGGGCGAAACTCCTCTTCATGGGAGGGGAGATCGCCGAATGGAGGGAATGGAACGAGGCTGCGGCGCTCGACTGGCGCCTGCTCGACGACCCGCGGCACCGGGGTGTTCGGCGCTGGGTGCGGGCGCTCAACCGTCTGTACGCGGAAGAACCCGCGCTCCACGCGTTCGACCACGCGCCGGAAGGGTTCGAATGGCTGGACGTGCACGATGCGGAGCGCAGCGTGCTGAGCTACGTGCGCTGGCGTCCCGAGTGGGAGGGCGCGGTCATCGTCGTGGCGAATTTCTCCGCCACCGCTTGGCCGGATTATCGGGTCGCTGTCCCCGCCGCTGGCGCCTACCACGCACTCCTCGACAGTGGCGACCCTGCCTTCGGAGGAGGCGGTCGCACCCAACTCCCGGAGTCCGCAGAGGAGGTCGACTACCTGAAGCGTCCGGCCGCGCTCACCCTCGACCTGCCGCCGCTCGGCTTTCTGGTCCTCCAACGGAAGGCGACCCGCAGCGCAGGGAGCCGGGGCTGAACTCCTGCGGACACTCAACCTGTAGCAGGGACGCGACGAACAGGGCGCGATTACCGATTCCATGCTTCGCTGTCCGGCATCCCGCGGCTGAACAGGAGTTCGAGGCCCGGTACCGGAGACAAGGAAGCAACCGCGTCCGCGCGAGTCGTGGATGTCAGCGTGAGGTCCTGCAGGATGCCACGGACCGTCCCCGTTCGCGGGTCGCGGAGGATCGCCGCCGGCCGATCGGTTTCCTCGTCGAGTGTGACCGATCCGCCGGGCCCGGAAAGCGTGATGCCCGCCAGCTCGCGCTCCCACCCCGGTTGCACGGGGAACACCAGGGCGAACCCGGAACCGCCGTCGCCGTCGGCCACCTCCGACATGTCGAATCCGAGCGAGAACAGCTCCTCGCCGGCCGTGGAGTGTCCGGAGAGCGCGTATGCCCCACCCGAGCGTGGCAGGTTGGTCGGCGCATCGACCAGGAAGGCGGGCTCGAGGAACGGCACGCCGTCGGCCCCCACACCACCCCACACGAGTAGCGCTCTTGTCCGTTGCGCCAGATCCGGGAGCCCCACGCTGTCTGCCGCGCTCAAACGGAAGCGGAGCGCGTTCGAGAAGTGGTAGTCGCTGATCCCGTCCGGCGGACCGCAGTAGGACATGAAGTCCGGCGTTGAGGGCGACACTGTCCGGCTGCGCCGGAAATCGTACCCCCATGTCCCAATGGATCCGTTGGAGTAGGGGTAGGAGGGGTCGGGGCCGCCGGCTCCCCCGCACGGGGCGTGGCGAAGGCCCAGGTTGTGACCGAGTTCGTGCGCTATGACATCCGATTCGGCCAGCGAAAAGGTGGACCGTCCGGGGAGCTTGGCCACTCCTCTCACCGGTCCGTCCAGAGGGCGCACCATCATTCCCTTGTAGTGGCCGGTCCCGCCTTCCAGGGCCCGGATGACGGAAGTCTGATTGAGTACGGCGCGCGCGTTGTTCGTCGAGGTCAGCACGGGCTCGTGCGCCGTGACGGCCAGGTTGCCGATCGGCAGTAGCGCACGCGTGTCGGCGAACAACTCGTGGTTCTCGGGATCCGCAGCCATTTGCCCGATGAGTTCCACGATCGATGAGTCCTGGGTCCGGCTCCAGATGAACGGGATCAGCGTCAGGTCGAACAGCGGCATGGTCAGGACCTCCACCATCAGCCGCCCTTCGCCCGGGATCCGGGTCGAAACCCCCAGATCCGGATCCAGCGTGCCGGCCGGGTCGACCTCGATCACCATCTCGAGCCCTGGCTGGATGACGTGCCCCGGGATCTCGGCGTTGGCCGACGTCGACAGATTGCTCTCGTCGATGCGGGTCGGGATGGGTACGGCTGTCGCCGGGATGTCCTCGACGTGGGTCTCCCGGCCATCCCGGTAGAACCGGGCGCGGATTGCCGGCAACCCCTCGCTCGTGGCGCGGCCGGCCACGGGGAACACGCGCAGCAGTGCCTTCCGGCCCGCCACCAGCGGAACCGGAAACCGTCGGGACTGGACGGCCTGGGTCAGGTATGCGGTCGGCAGGTCTCCCTCGACGCAGGACGCGATCCGTCGCTTGTGGACCCCCGTCAGCCACGTCTGGAAGCTGGGGTCTGACGGCACGCACAACTCCGTGCCCCCCGCCAGGAGCACGCCGAGGCGGTCAAGCGCCGTCAGGTCGGCTGGAAGCGGGCCCGCCATGGCGCGGTTGTTCGAAAGGGAAAGCTCCTGCAGGGTCGTCATGCGGCCGAACGCGGGAGGCACCGGACCCGTCAGCTCGTTGTTGTCCAGGCCCAGGCTCTCCAGCATCGGCAGCCCGCCGAGCCACAGGGGCAGTGGGCCGCTCAGATCGTTGCCACCGAGCACCAGATGAGTCAATGAGGAGAGAGTTCCGAGTTCGGCGGGGATCGAGCCGGAGAAGTCGTTGTCGCGCAGGGATAGCACCTCGAGGGTGGCAAGCCCGCCAAATTCCGGCGGGAGCGGCCCCGTGAGGCGGTTGTCATGGAGGAAGAGTCGGGTGATGCTTGAGAGATTGCCGAATTCGGGAGGGATGGGACCGCTCAAGTCATTGCCCTGCAACTCGAGCCACGTCAGGCCGGAGAGGCTCCCCAACTCCGGCGTCATCCTTCCCGTCAGGTCGTTGTAGCCCAGATACAGTCGCTCCAGGCCGGACAGGCTTCCAAGTGCGGCGGGCATCGGGCCCTCGAGGGCGTTGATGCCGAGCGCCAACACCCGCAGGCTCGTGAGCCCGCCGAGTTCGGACGGGATCGGTCCCGTGAGACGGTTTCGACGGAGGTCCAGCAACGTGAGCCCTGTGAGCCCGCCGAGTTCCGCGGGAATCGGGCCCGAAAGGGAGTTCAACGACAGGTCGAGCCGCGTAAGGTGGGCGAGGCTGCCCAGCTCCGCCGGGATCCGGCCCTCAAGGTGGTTCGACGGAAGCTCCAGCCCCACCACCCGGCTGTCGTCGTCGACCTCTACCCCGTACCAATCCGCGAGCGGCGCATCCGTCAGCCAACCCTCATTGCGGGCCCATGCGGGTCCTCCGGTCGCCCCATAAAGGATCTCGAGGATCTCGCGGTCCGAGAGCGGCCCGCACTCGATTCCCGTCCCCTCGCGCGACGGAATGCCGCGTAGGCGGATTGCTAACGACCAACATCACGGCAGGAGATCACGTAAGTCTAACCAGGACTGCACGATCTGCCACTCCTGTTGCCGAACGATATCCGGGTTCCTCCCGCCACTTTTGCGGGAAAAACGGAATCAGTTGGCGGGAATCCTCCTGCATCCCGAAGTACCCGGTCGGCCATTTCTCGAGGTCACGCCCGCCGCGGGCGAAACAGCCCGTCCCGGGCACCGCGGAGCGAAATGACACGCAGGCTGAGCCTACCCGGGGTTTCCAGATGTGACTGACCCTGGCAGCGTGTCTACCGCTTGAGGCACGGCGGCGCTATCGCCCACCACAGATGAAGAGTCTGGTACCATCTCCGTGGAGTTTTTCAGGTGGGCTGGGGTGGGAGCGGATGGTTCCACGGTATCGGCCACCCCCGAAGGAGCGCGGCCATCAGATGGTCCAGCCATCGGGGACCCCACGTTGGCGAAAGCGATCAAGATAGCCAACAGAACGACCAATACGGCAAGACAGACGACACCGTTCCTGAGGCCGTAGGAACTGGAACTCAAGGCGTTGGTTCGCAAGAAAATGGCCTTCTCATTCTGCCGTAGATCCCACAATGCCTGCGTGGACCGCTCGATTTCGCTTCTCTCGGCCTCCTCCTGCAATCTCGGTACGAAGACCCGCGCGACTTCGAGTGCCTTGAGCGCCATCAGCCCTCCAAGAAGGAAATACAGGACGGACGCAACGAGACCAAATGCGACGAGCACTTGAAGCTGCCCCGCAAGCTTGCCGCCTATGGCTCCGCCTGTGAGCAAATCGAGGCCGGCGAACGACACGGCAACCCCTATCGTAATGCTGAGGAGGTTTGCTCGCGCCTTGTCCTCGATGGCTCGCAGCCTGTGGGAGGCCGCGTCTTCGTGCCGTCGAATCAAGTCCGTAGTGAGGTTCTCGGCGACCGGTCGAAGTTGTTCCTTCTCTGCTTCATGACCGTCCATGGAGGCTTGGATCTCAGCTTCGATCCTTTTTCGAGTCTTGTACTCCTCCCGCATTCCCAGACCAAGCTGTCGAGACAGCCAAGAGGATATTGGGTTGCCCTGCTCCGTGTCGGGCGTGGCGGCGCTACCCGTTCCGCTCTGATCGGGGGCCGAATGCATTCCTGAAGCAACGCCGGTTTCTCCGTCGGATTCATCTCCGGCTGCCCGCATCAAGAACCCCCGGTCTTACTCAGCACCTCGGCCAGTTTGACTCCGATCGGGAACTGGACTTCCTCTTGGAGCCAAGCCCACTCTCCCGTGGGGTTCACCTCCAAGAAAAAGAAGCGGTCGTTCGCGAGCGCGAGGTCGATTGCCGCGAAGCGCAATCCAAGTCTCCGGGTCAACTCGATACAGCGGTCTCCGACTGCCCGAGGTAGTGCGAACTCCGCGAAGGTCACGTTCGATTTTCTCAGCCGCCAGTCTCCGGCGATGCCGGATCCTCCCTCGGTTGCCGAAGCACACCACCAGTCATCCTCGACCACCGTCACCCGGAGATCGAGCTTATCCGTCAGTGCTTGCTGCGCGACGAGCGGAGCTCCCTTGAGTTCCGCCTCTTCGAGTTCCTCTCGGTCTACGAGATTCGTGTAACCGAAATACTCGGTCGTGTCGCTCCTCACCAAGACGGTGTCCAGACCCTTAATCGCGACGAGAGGACCGCTGACTCGGCTACCCAGAAGCTGGTCAGAGTTCAAGCAGTAGGTGGCGGGGATGTCGAATCCCACCTCATAGGCCGACCGGAGCTGAATCATCTTGTGTTCGGCTTCATACGTTCGCGTAGGATGGTTCACCCACCGTGCCATGTCGAAGACCATCAGGTTGCGGAGGAAGGCTGCCCACTGCGCCCGCCGGAACTGCTCCTCAGGGCGGCGACCCGCCTGCGAGGTCTCCCGGAGAAAGGTTGGCCGCCGAAAGTACACTCCGACGAGCCGATCCGCGTCCACCTCGATGCGGAGGTCCTTCGCGTGACAGGACAAGCGCCTGCGACAAGGGTCGAGGCAAAGCGAATACTCTGGGAGGTCCTCGCTATTCAGTCGGAAATAGGCTTGCCCGCGTCTTCGCAGTGCCGATACCACGTAGTCGCACGACAGGTCATAGCGACTAGCGAGAACGAGGACCTTGGGGCGAATAGTCGTGACTTGAGACACTAGCGCATCCCCACCACGCTAATAGCCCTTCTGATCCTCGCCGGTTTCTACATCGGCCTTCTTGGTACGGGGAGGCTTGGGATCAGCGGATTCGACGAGCAACCCGCCCGACGTTCGGTGAATCCAAGCGCCCGCCAAGAGATCGTAGTCGGACTCGGCAGGCCGCAAGTCGACGGGTTCGCACGGATACGCTCGTGCCTTCGCGAGCAATACGTGCTGTGGGTTCGCCATCGGCGTGACTCCTAAAATGTGATGTAATGCTGGGACCACAAGTGCCCAAGCGGGAACCGGATGGACGCCGTACCCAGCTTGCCTCGAAACTGGCGGGACCACCGCATCGGAGGCAAGCAGACACCGGTTTCTTCGCGGTTCTCAGGCCTCACCGTAGGCTGACGCAGTTGGCACGCCCGATGTGCGGTCATGCCGCCCAACCGGCCGACAGCACCTCCGCCTGTTCGAGCACCGTCCGCGTGGCTTTCTCCTGCTTGTCGGGCGGATACCCGTGCTTGCGGAGGATGCGCTTCACCAGACGGCGAAGATTGGCGCGCACGTTCTCGCGTAGCGTCCAGTCGATCCTCACGTTGCCCCGAACGGTCTCGACCAACTCGCGTGCGATGTCGCGCAACGTCTCGTCGCCGAGCACCTGCACGGCGCTGTCATTGGTCTCAAGCGCGTCGTAGAAGGCGAGTTCATCCTCGGAGAGCCCCAGCGCCTCCCCTCGGGCGTTCGCTTCGCGCATCTCGCGGGCAAGCTGAATCAGTTCCTCGATGACCTGCGCGGCTTCGATGGCCCGGTTCGCGTAGCGTCGGACGGTCTGATCAAGCATCTCGGCGAAGGATCGCGCTTGGACGACGTTCCTCCGCCTGCGGACCGCCAGTTCTCCCTTGAGCAGCTTCCGTAGCAGTTCGACCGCGAGGTTACGCCGCTTCATGCCCCGCACCTCGGCCAGGAACTCCTCGGACAGGATCGAGATGTTGGGCTTCTCAAGGCCCGCCGCTGCGAAGATGTCCACGACGCCTTCTGAGGCGACGGCCCGCGAGACGATCTGGCGGATGGCCATCTCCACCTCTTCCTCGGAGCGCGCCTCCCCGGCGGCGCGTTTGGCCAGCACCGAACGGACGGCCTGAAATAACGCCACGTCGTCCCGAATGCGTATCGCGTCGTTGTGGGGGACGGCCAGTGCGAACGCCTGGGAGAGTTCGCGGACGGCCAGCAGACAGCGTTCCTTGCCGTTCTCCTGCGCGAGGACATGCTCTTGGGCCGCCGGCAGCAGGCTCGTGCGTTCGGCAGGCGTGCCATCGATCCATCCCGAGTAGTCGAAGCCGTGGAACAGATCTCGGCACACCTCGTACTTCTCCAGCATCACGGCGACCGCCTCGGCCTGGTCCAGCGTGGTCCTGCCCGTGCCGCCGCTCTCGGTGTAGGTCGCGAGCGCGCGTTTGAGTTCGTGCGCGAGCCCGAGGTAGTCCACGACGAGGCCGCCCGGCTTGTCCCGGAACACCCGGTTCACCCGCGCGACCGCCTGCATCAGCCCGTGGCCGCGCATCGGCTTGTCCACGTACATGGTGTGCAGGCTCGGGGCATCGAATCCGGTCAGCCACATGTCCCGCACGAGCACGACCCGGAGGGGGTCGGCGGGATCGCGGAACCGCTTCGCCAGCGTCTCCCGGCGTTTCTTGTTGCGGATGAGAGGCTGCCAGTCGGGAGGGTCCGATGCGCTGCCGGTCATCACGACCTTGATCTCGCCTTCGGCGTCGCTCTCGTGGTGCCACTCGGGGCACAGGCGAATCAACTCCCGGTAGAGGTCGACGCAGATGCGGCGGCTCATGCAGACGACCATCGCCTTGCCGTCAATGGCCTCGAGCCGCCGGTCGAAGTGCAACACGATGTCCTGCGCGATCAGCGTGAGGCGGTGCGGAGATCCGACGACCGCTTCGAGTTGAGCCCACTTGGTCTTGAGCTTCTCCTTGCGCTCGACCTCCTCGCCCTCGGTCGCTTCCTCGAAGTCGGGATCGATCTTCGGCCGTTCGGCTTCGTCCAGCGCCATCCTCGCGAGTCGGCTCTCGAAGTAGATCGGCACGGTTGCCTTGTCCTCGACGGCCCGCTCGATGTCGTAGACGCTGATGTAGTTGCCGAACACGGCCCGTGTGTTGGCATCCTCAAGTTCGATGGGCGTGCCGGTGAAGCCGATGAACGAGGCGTTGGGGAGCGCGTCCCGCATGTGGCGGGCGTAGCCGTCGATGAAGTCGTACTGGCTTCGGTGGGCCTCGTCGGCGATTACCACGATGTTGCGGCGCCCCGACAACTCGGGCATCCGGTCGCCCTTCTCCTCGGGGAAAAACTTCTGGATGGTGGTGAACACCACGCCGCCCGACTCGACGGACAGCTTGTCGCGCAGGTCGGCCCGGCTCTCGGCCTGGGTTGGCGGCTGCCCGAGGAGATCCCGGCAGCGGGAGAACGTGCCGAAGAGTTGATCGTCGAGGTCGTTGCGATCCGTCAGGACCACGATGGTCGGGTTCTCCATCGTCGGCTCGCGGGCGATCCGGCCGGCGTAGAAGGCCATGGTCAGGCTTTTCCCCGAGCCTTGGGTGTGCCAGACGACTCCGATGCGCCGGTCCCCCGGCGCGCCTCCCGGCTTCCGGCCCGATTCGTACCGACCGCTCTCCTCGGCAACCCGTTTCGCTTCCCGCCGCAGCGCGGCTGCGCGCAGGGTCTCTTGGACCGCCGTCTCCACCGCATGGAATTGGTGATAACCCGCCATCTTCTTGGCCAGCTTACCGCCGCCGTCGTCCTCGAAGACGATGAAGTCCCGGACCAACGACAGGAACCGGTCCCGCTCGCACATCCCTTCGAGCATGACCTGCAACTGGGGAAGATGCGGCCCGGCCAACGCCTCCCCGGTGATCGTGCGCCACGGCTTGAACCACTCGCGTCCGGCGGTGAGCGTCCCCATGCGCGCATTGAGGCCGTCCGAGACGACCAGCACCGCGTTGAAGGCGAACAAATCCGTGAGTTCTGCCTTGTAGGTCTGGGTCTGCGTCCAAGCCGTCCACACCGTGGCCTTCTCGTCAGCCGGGTTCTTGAGTTCGATCAAGCCAAGCGGAAGACCGTTGACGAAGAGCATGACATCCGGCCGGCGCTCGTGCTCGCCCTTCAAGACGGTGAACTGGTTGACCGCCAACCAGTCGTTGCTCGTGACGTTCTCGAAGTCGAGGACGGAGACCTGCGCGCCGCGCATCGCACCCCCGGGGGTCCGGTACTCGACCGTCACGCCATCCACGAGCAGGCGGTGAAACGCACGGTTGCGAGCTTCCAACGTGGAGCCTTCCGGGCGAATGATCTTGCGGAACGCGTCGTCCAGTGCCTCGGCGGGCAGGTTCGGGTTCAACCGGTCCAAGGTATCGCGTAGCCGGTGTTCCAGAATGACTTCGGTGTAGTCCGCTCGCGCCGCGCTCGCTGTGTTCGGGCCGATGTCGGGACCGTAGGCGACCTTCCACCCGAGGCCTTCGAGCCATTCCAGCGCGGCGGCTTCGACCTCCGGCTCGGTGAAGGAAGACGAGGGGGATGTCACGGGACGGATTCCACCAGCCCCTCGGCATCCGGTACGCGGATCTCGCCCGAAATGAGCTTGGGGAGTAGCGTGTCGCGGAGCGCGGCGAGGATGCGGGATTCCTTCCCCAAGCCGCACTGACGTGTGGAAATCGCCTTCACGCTCGCGGTGAAGACGCCAGTGACATCCTCATTGGGGACGACGGCCGTATTCATGTAGGCGAGATTACGATTCATGCCCGGGACCGCAGAATCGGAGGCAATCGATGGTAGATCTTGCGTTCGCAGAAGGTGATAGAGGAAGAACATCCCCTGCCCGTCGTCCTTCGGCACCACGTAAAACGTCGTGTCGATAGGAAACAACCCCGTCTGACACCACCGGACTAAACCCGGATTCCCCTTGCGCCCTACGACTATTCCTGGTCCGTCGATGAGCTGCTGATCATGCCAACCGATTTGGCCGTTAGATCCGTAAACCGGAACATTTCCCGACCTCCGTCTCTTCTTCGGGAGTGACTTGCCGTACGCTAGCTCAATCAGATCGCCTAACGTTCTGACCTCCCATCCCTCCGGTATCTCGCCCATCTCGGAATCCACCAGCCGGTCGGGGAACAGGTCGACGATGTCTCCCGGCAGGCCCGTGTCGCGGCCCTCCATCTTGGCCCGAACCGGATCGAAATCGACGAACCAGGACTTGAACAGCGCCCGCGCCATCGCCTCCAGCGTCTCGTTCATCCGCCGGTTCAGCTCGATCTTGTCGTCCAGGGTGCCGAGGATGTGGGCGATGGCGCGTTGCTCGGAGAGGGGCGGATAGGGAACAACGATACTGCTGAGAAGCCGAGTGTTGAGCGAAGGCATCGTGGCGCCGACGGCAATCGACCTAATGTGCTCCCGAAATGCGTTCCAACCAAAGAAATAGGACAGAAAGGTCGGGTCGATCCTCTCGGGATCAGCTCGTACTCGCAAACACCTTCCTGAGAACAGCCACCCTTCTTCTTCCTGCCGAACTAGGGCGCGCCGATCTACTGACCCGACTCGGCTGAACACGATGTCTCCGCCTTTCAGACGGTACTTGGACAATCGGTCTCGATCCTCGTCCGACACTCGCGGCAAATCCCTGTGAACTAGTCGATTGGCACCCAAGTGCTCCACGGTAACGATGGGAGTTCCAACCGACACGTAGTCCTTCTTGTGGAGTTGACTCCCGAACGGGCCAGTTTGAATTCCACGCTCTGGAGCGCAAAGACTCTGTAGTGGCTCCTCGACGTACTCCGCGGGCACCCGCCCATATACTCCCTGACGCCACTGATGAGTCGCTCGCGGATACCACTCGACGCCGTGGCTCCTAATGTGGTCCCGCAGCGTCCGGTCGCTTATCAAATCGTATAGAAGCAGATCCACCGACTGCGCCACCGGCATCTCTTCGACCGCTGCCGCGAGACGGGCCTGATCCGTCAGTGTCAGCCGGTCGCCGAACAGCGCGATGTCCACGTCGGAAGTCACGGTGTTCGTTCCGGTCGCCCTGGATCCGAACAACACCGCCCGTTCCACCCGGCTGTTGGCCGCGATCACGGCGATGATCGCCTCCCGATGCTCGTCCTTGAGACCGTCCGTCATCGCGCTCGCTTGGCGGCCAGAGTCCGGTGGAGTCGCAGCAGGACAGGGTGGTAGCGATCCTTGATCAGCGTCTCCGCCTCCTGAGCCACGTCGAGCAAGTAGACGTGGCTCAACAGGTTGCGCTTGTCCAGCGCATCGAGCAGGATTTCGCAGTCGCTCTCATCGATGTAGTCCACCTCAAAGCTCTTGCGGATGACCGCGCGTGGTGCCTTCACGTCATGGCCCTCGTAGAACAGGAGATCCTTGAGCACCTTCCAGGACAACTCGAAACTGAACTCGAACGTCTTGATCAGCCCGGCCAGCTGCAGGTAGTCGTAGCCCTCCCGATCACAGGCATCGGTCAGTTGCGCCAGCGCCGTCCCAAAGCTTTCAAGCCGCTGCTGCCATCGCCGTTCATCCGAATTGCTCACGGATCGCTCCCTCCGAACCCGAGCGCGTTGAGGTTCGCGGTGATCGCGGCATCGAGCCGAGCGCCTTCGGCCTGCTGCTCACGGAGTTCCGTCACCAACCGCTTCATCTTCTCCTCGAACGGTTCGCCATCGTCCGCTTGGGGCTCCGCACCGACATACCGGCCCGGCGTGAGGACATGGCCGTGCTTTCTCACCTCACCCAGCGACGTGCTCTTGCAGAACCCGGGCACATCCGAGTAGCCGTCCTCTTGCGTCCTCCACGCGTGATAGGTGTCCGCGATCCGGGCGATCTCGTCGCCGGTAAGCTCCCGGTGCGTCCGGTCCACCATCCGGCCGAGCTTCCTCGCGTCGATGAACAGGATCTCTCCGCGCCGCCGTCGCCCGCGCGCCAGGAACCACAGGCAGGCCGGGATCTGCGTCGAGTAGAAGAGTTGGCCCGGCAGCGCCACCATGCAATCGACCAGTTCGGCCTCGATCAAGCTCTTCCTGATCTCGCCCTCGCCCGACTGCTGCGACGACATCGACCCGTTGGCCAGCACGAATCCGGCGATCCCCCTCGGCGCGAGGTGATGAACCATGTGCTGCACCCAAGCGAAGTTCGCGTTCCCCTTCGGCGGGACGCCGTAGCGCCAGCGCTTGTCCTCGACCAGCCGCTCACCACCCCAGTCCGACACGTTGAACGGGGGGTTGGCGAGGATGAAGTCGGCCTTCAGGTCCGGGTGACGATCGTTGTGGAAGCTGTCGCCGTGGGCGATCTGCCCGCCGATCCCCCGGATGGCCAAGTTCATTTTGGCGAGCCGCCACGTCGTGTAGTTCGACTCCTGCCCGTAGATCGAGATGTCGCCCCGCGCCCTGCCGCCGTTGGCGTTGCCAGTGGCGTGGGCACGGATGAACTCGACCGACTGCACGAACATGCCCGAAGAGCCGCAGCAGGGATCGTAGACCCGTCCCCGGTAGGGTTCCAGCATCTCGACGAGCAGCCTGACGACGCAGCGGGGGGTGTAGAACTCGCCGCCCCTCTTCCCCTCGGCGCTCGCGAACTGCGAGAGGAAGTACTCGTACACGCGCCCGAGTACGTCCTTGGAGCGAGCTTCGGCGTCTCCGACGCGGACGTTGCCCACCAGGTCGATCAACTGGCCCAAGCGCTGCTTGTCGAGGGCGGGCCGCGCGTAGTCCTTGGGCAGCACCTCTTTCAGTGCCGGGTTGTCGCGCTCGATCGCGGTCATGGCTCGATCCACGGTCTGGCCGACGGTCGGCTGCCGTGCCTGGGCCTTCAGCTTGGCCCAGCGGGCCTCTTGTGGCACCCAGAAGATGTTCTCCGCGATGTACTCGTCGCGGTCCTCGGCGGCCTCTTCTCCCCACTTGGCGAGCACCACCGCGCGGCGTTCCTCGAATGCGTCCGAGATGTATTTCAGGAAGATGAGCCCGAGCACGACGTGCTTGTACTCCGCAGCGTCCATCGAACCGCGGAGCGTGTCGGCCATCGCCCACAACTCGGTCTCGTAGCCGGTTGTGGCACCGCTATCGGTTGGGTTGGCAGGCATCTCTACTCGCACGCTTCAGTTTCGCATCACTCCGGTCGCTTCCGAAGGCCTTGTCCAAGATATGGCATGTGTCACCGGGCAGTACACCTCACCTCGCCGGAGTTGGCCGGTGCGCCGCTTACGCTCTCGGGAGCGGACGCCGGCGACTCCGAGCGTTCGGTCTCCGAAAGCGTCGGGGATGGCCACATCGGCGGCTTGGAGAGCCGGGTCCGCCGAAACCCGGACGGGGAGAACAGCGTACAGGTGGAAAGCGCCCTCGTCCCGAGAGCCGGTGCCGCTGGTCGGCGGGCCGGCGGGCTGGAGCCAGCTTGCCGATGCCCCCGGCACTCGTGCCTACGCCGGACCGCGGCGTGAAAACGACGAGGGGGGTCGTTTCACGAATCGGCCCTTCGGCGATTCACACCGGGCTTTCCATCCATCTGCTTGCGCGGTGGTGTCTTGCGGCCTCGCGGCCCGGCCGCCCGCTGCCGGACGGGCCGCACCGGCCGTGGCGGGAGCGACCCCCCTCGCCGAGGGCTCGGTGCGGCGTAGCGACGAGTTGTGTTTTCACAACTCGCCCCCCGCCTCCCGGGGTCGCTCCCTAGCCAACAATCCCTGGCGGGAAGGCCCACCAGCCCCCGTTCCGGGACCTGCACCCGAGCACCGGACCCGTCGCCTCCGGGCACGCCGTCGGGGCTCAGAACGAAATGTAACCGCCCATCTGGAAGAGCACGATGTTGGTATCGTCGGATCCCTCTCCGACGTGGAGGATGACGCGCCCCCCGTAGCGCCGTCCGAAGGTGAGGCTCGCACCGGCGGTCGGCGTAACGTCTCCTCCGTCGTACTCGATGCCCGCGCGCAACGCCGGGCGAACGACCCAACCGGAACGTCCGAGGAGAACCGACGCGCCGATCCGGTTGGCCGACCCGACGATGTCGGCGCACCTGTAGTTCTCCACCATCCCGTACAGCGACACCGGCCCGGCGACCCGCCCGCTGATGCCGACGTAGCGTCCGGGACAAGCGATGCTGTTGCCGCCGACGATCCCGGCTTCGAGCAGGAAGCGGTCCGGGACCTCTTGGGCCTGCGCCTGCGAAGGCAACGCGACGGCCAGACAAGCCAGCAACAGCTTGCGCATGTCGATCCTCGCTCGCGTGGTTCAGGACGCTCCGACCATTTGAAGAGGCTTCGCCGCTCTCAACGGGGTGACGAAAGGTCGTCGCACGGCACATCACCGGCAAGGCCAATCCTTGCTGGGGGCCGATTCACGCCGACGCTCCTGGCCGGTGCAAGCGGCTCTGGGGCAGCGACCCTGGGATATCGCCCGAACGAGCGCCGACCGAGACGGTCAAACGCCTTCCTGCAAGGACTGCTGGACTGGGAGCGACCCCCACGGCGGAGGTGTCCGGGATATGCACATCCCGACCCTCCGCGATGCACGCACTGGGCATCGAAACAGGGGGGTCGCTCCCAGCCACGGCCTAGAGGCCCACTTCGGCATCCACGAATCGGGCGGACGTGGTCTAAACGACTGTCCGCCAGCGCCTTGCGGCATCGGATGCGTGTCACATCCGAAAGTCGATTTCGTGTCCGGCCGACCTCGACGTCAAATACACATCTCCGGTACGGCCACGGGGCCACCGATTGCTCTTCAGAACCACGACCGATCGAGCCGCTCCGACTGCCATGTGTTTACCCGGTGCAACAACCCTCGGCCGGACTCCCGGCGAGCCCGGTTCTGGAGTTCCGCCAGCCGCTCAAGCCCGCCCCGGATGTCGCCGCACACCTCTTGAATCAGGTTCTTGTCCCTGCTGCGGATGACATCCTTGATCCACTCGATCTCTCGCTCGATCTCCCTGTAACGCTCCGATGGGCGCGGATGCCTCGCCCAGTTGCCGAGCACCGTGTCCGCGCGTCTCCACGCCCCCCAGGCCAGTGTGACGGCCACGATCTCGATCTTGAATCCGCGCTCCCGAAGCATCCACCACAGCTCCCGGTGCGCCGCACCCCACGCACGCAGCGCCTTCGCGGTCTCGTGGCCTGGATCCACGTAGACGAAGACCGCACGTTCGGTGTACAGCGCGAGCGGAAAGCCGAGGTGAAAGTGGCGGCGGACGTTCCCGGTCGCGCCCCGGTAGGTGCGCTGGGGCAGGATCAGGCGTTCGATCCCGAGCGCCTCGAACGCGGCGACCTTCTCGGCCTCGGTCGGTAGCCACGGCAGGCGGGGATGTTCGAGGACGTAGTCGAGTGCCAGTAGCCGACGCACCAGCACGTCCCGGGAGGTGATCCGGCGGTGCCGAAAGAACTCCTCGGCTCCGAGCGCCCGGTAGACCTCGCGGGCTTTGATCCGGCACACCCGGCCTATGCTCCGGATGCCAGCCGGGGCCTCTTCGACTGCCAAGCCCTGCGCGACGAGGGCGCGTACGGCGCGCCGCACCTTCTCCGGGTGGCAACCCAGGAAACTCGTCCACTGCAAGCGCGTGAAGACGCCGCCGTGCAGGCAGGCCAAGGCGATCCACTCGGCCCGGCGTCCGGTCCAGCCGAAGGCCGCCAGCGCCCTCTCGCGTCCCTTGAGATGGGCGATCAACACGGTCGCCCGTGGTTGAAGGACCGGCCGTGCATGTCGCTCCTTTACTCACCGCCGCGTGTGACTTCTCCGGTTGAAATCGGGAGCGCGTCTTGGGCCGCGTCAAGCCGCGCCCACGAGTGGGTGTCCCAAGCGGTCCGGAGCAGTCCCGGACGCGGATCGACCTCCGGCAGCGCTCCTCCGTCGCGTTCGGGGAGTGTCGGGACTGGTCGATACGCCTCGTACGGGCGAGATTCCGTTGCGCAGATCGTGCAGTCCATCTTCGAGGAGGAATCGAACGATGGCACGCACGAAACGAAGCCGCCGGAGCTACGGTGCCGGCGAGTGGGGCCGGAACCGGGTGAGGGTCTTCCCTGACCCGAAGACGGGCCTCTTCCAGATTGAGTGGCGAGAGAACGGGCGAAGGCTCACCCGGTCGCTCGGGCACCGCGATTGGGCGAGGGCGAAACGGCATGCGGACGAGTTCGCGGCCGGGTTCGTTGGCCCGGAGATCGGGGGCAAGGCGGATGCCGAGCCCGACCCGCTCACGCTGGAGATGCTCTTTGACATCTACGGTGAGGAGGTGACGCCCACCAAGACGGAACGGGTCCAGCACCGGGACAGAATCGGGACGAGGATGTTCCTCGACTTCCTCGGGCGGGACCGAAGGCCCGAGACCCTGTCTCAGCGCGATTGGGACCGCTTCATCCGGGAGCGCCGCGCGGGAAGGATCGGACCGAGCGGGAAACCTGTGGGCAACCGCACCATCGAGTTGGACCTGAAGTTCCTGCTCGCGGTGCTCAACTGGGCGACGAAATCCAGAGACGAGGAGGGGAGGCTCCTTCTCGACTCGAACCCGCTGAGGGGACTGAAGACGCCCAAGGAGAAGAACCCCACCCGGGTCGTACTCTCCGAGGAGGAGTACCAGGCGATGCTCGGGATATCCCGGCAGGTCGATTGGCGGTTCCACGTCGCGTTCGTGCTCGCCCACGAGACCGGACACCGAATCGGAGCCATCCGCAACCTTCGGTGGGGTGACATCGATTTCGAGGGCCGCGAGGTGCGGTGGCGCGCGGAGCACGAGAAGACCGGCTACGAGCACGTCACGCCGATGACCGACGAGGCGGTAGCGGTGTTGGAGGAAGCGCGCGACGCGAACCCCAGGAGCGGGGATACGCCAGTCCTGCCCGAGCCGCGGGACCCCTCGGCGAGCATCAGCCGAAGGAGGGCGGGCACTTGGTGGCGAAAGGCCGAGCGCCTCGCGGGGCTCGAACCGAAGCGCGGCAGGGGCTGGCACTCGCTGCGACGGAAGTTCGCGTCCGACCTCATGGACCTTCCGCTCAAGGTGCTGTGCGAGTTGGGCGGCTGGAAGGAGGCCCAGACGGTGCTGCGCTGCTACCAGCAGGCCGACTCGGTACAGCTCAGGAAGGCCTTGGACAGTCGCCCGAGGGTCCGCGCCTGACCCAAACCAATCGGCGGGAGCCAATCAGCGGGAATCGGCCCGCCGAATCCCGTAAGCTGAACGCTCACAACGACATGTGATTTCAAGAACTCATGTCGCGTAGCCACGTCTGGAATGCCGTCTCCACCGGGGCGCACAGGCCCGTATCCGCGTAGCCAATCTCCTGCAGCGAGAGTCTCGTCAGTGAAAGGGGCAGCCGACCTGAGATCGCGTTACCGCCGAGGCGCAGAACGGTCATCCGGGCCAGCGCCCCCAATTGGGCGGGCAGTCGGCCGGTCAATCCGTTGCGGGTGAGATCGAGTTGCGTCACGCGGCCGACGCCATCGGCCGTGACGCCGTGCCAGTCGGCAACACCTTCCTCGCCCAGCCAGCCACTGGACTGCGTCCAGCCTGGGCCGCCGGCAGCTTCGTACAGCGATTTGAGCGCGGCCACGTCGGTCGCGTTGCAGTATCTGACGGCCGCGTCGTGGTTCTCGACTTCCCGCAGCCACCTGGCCAGAGCGGAGGTGCCGGGAACACAAACGCCGTTTCGCCCGATATAGAAACGACGGAGCTGCCCGAGTTGCACGAAGCTCGGCGGGACGGTACCCGAGAGTTCGTTCCCCCAGAGATACAGCGAGATCAGGTTGGCGAGACCACCGAGTTCGGGCGGGATCGTGCCCGTGAGGTTGTTCAACCAAAGGTACAGGTGCGTCAGCCCGGCGAGGTCGCCGAGTTCGGATGGAATTGGGCCCGAAAGTGCGTTCTCGCTGAGGTCCAGGTACGTCAGGTTGGCGAGGCGGCCGAGTTCCGCCGGGATCGGACCGTCGAGGTCGTTCCCCCGAAGGCTCAGGGTACCCAGGCTGGCGAGGCGGCCGAGTTCCGCGGGAATGGGGCCTGTAAGCTTGTTCCCGTGGAGGTCCAGGTACGCCAAGGTGCCGAGGTCTCCGAGTTCCGGCGGGATCGTACCCGAGAGTCCTTTTGACCTCAGGGTGAGACTCGAGACACGCCCCGAAGGGTAGGTGCCCACGCCGCGCCAATCTCCCAACGGCGCGTCGGTGAGCCAGTTCTCGTTGTCGACCCAGTTCGGCCCGTCGGTCGACTCGTAGAGCGCCACGAGTACCGCCCGGTCCGAGTCGACGGACGTTGGGAGCGGCGGGGGTGGTGAGGGGCCGGCGGCGTCTTCGTTCTCACAGGAGAGGAGCCCCAACGCCGCGACCATCGCGACAGGCGCGCACCGCCGCCAGTGGCGTCGGCGGGCGAATCTCACTCTCCTGTCCGTCATTGCGCCCCGCGCGGCTCCGGGTCCGTCGCGTTCAACGAATCTCGTACGGCCCCGGGACAACCCGACGCTGCCGCACGAGTGGAATATGTTGAACTCCGTGCCGACGCGACAATCGGAACGATGGCAACGTCGCCTTCGATTGAGACGACAGCCGCAGGTCAGGCGGCGTAAAGTTGCAGCCGCGTCACGAACTCGCCCGCGATCGCCTCGAGCGCCTCGATGTCCGGGTGGCGGAGGAAGATCATCCCATCGGAGACCAGCGTGGCCTGCCAGTTCCGCCGCGGCGACCCGATCGGGAGGAGATCCAGGCTGCACACCTGCTCGCCGTACTCCTGCAGCAGCGGGCCGAGTCCCTCGATGCGCTCGATCCGGCCCTGCCCGCGGGCCCGCTTGACGATCCAGCAGGCGTTGTACTTGCGCTCCACCGGCTGCGACCACGTCCCGTGGACGACGCCTTCGGCCCAGCCGCGGTAGGTATCGATGTCGCTCGCGAAGTTGATGAGGTCGACGGTGCGCACGCCGGGAGGTCTCGCGGCGATCTCGCCGAACACGGCCTCGCCGGAGGCGGTCCGGTACCACTCCATGTGCGTATAGCCGGTCTCGAATCCGAGCGCGGCGAGCACGGCGAATCCCATCTCGCGTCCGACGGCCAGGTCCTCCGCTTCCACGTCGCGCAGCGCGTATGTGATGGGGCTCAGCCACTCGTGGGTCTTAGATTCGAGCGCGCGCGGCCAGTAGCGGCAGATGTTGTAGTGCGCGACGGCGCCTCCGACCGTGACCGTGTCGAAGGTCATGTCCTCACCCTCGATGAACTCCTCCACGGTGACCTGCGGGACGTGCCGCAGCGCGGGAAGGATCCGCTCCAGATCCGATGCCGAATCCACTCGGTACGTGTCGGCCGAGCCGGCGCCGGCGACGGGCTTCACGATGAGAGGGTAGCCCACGCGCTCGGCGACCTCGCGGCACTCGGCGCTGCTCGTGGCCCGCCCGTGGCGGGGCGTTCGGATCCCGGCGCCATCGAGGACGTCCTTCATCACTTCCTTGTCGCGGAAGGGGAGCGTCTGCTCGACGGTCGGCCCCGGAAGCTCCAGCATCTCCCGCAGCCGCGCCGCGAGGATCATGAAGGGTTCCCACAGGCATTCCACGCGGTCGATCCGGGTGTTGGCCGCCAGCGCCGCGACCTGCCGCATCACGTCCGCCTCATCCGCCAGCGATCTCACCTGCAGGTGGGTGGATACGCTCGTCCGTGCGATTTCGGGCAGCGCCGACCCAGGCTGATCGCCCAGGCCGATGACGGTCGCGCCCACTTCCGCGAGGCCGCGGGTGAAATAGGTCATCTCGGCCGGATATCCCGGCGACAGCATCAGCACGTTCATGTACTCAACTCCACCCGTACCTGCGTGATGATCCGCCCCAGCGCCTCCTCGACGACCTCGGTGCGCGGATGGCGGACGATGATGTAGCCCTCTCCCTCGTAGGAGGCGCTCCGGGCCTGTCCCGTGCGGGGAAGGCGCCACTCGACGCATAGCGGCCCGAGGTCTTTCGCGATCTCCTCGATGCCGGCCACCCGTCGCACGGAGCCTCGGCCCTGACCCCGGAGATACGCGGCACCGGCCGCATAGGGGCGGGCCGGAGGATCGAACTCATTGAAGACCAGAAGCCGGGCCCACGCCCGGTAGAGGTCGAAGTCGTGCGCCTGGGAGATCAGCGTGACGAACTGGGCGCCGGGCGGCCGGGCCCCGACCTCGGAGATCGCGACCGAACCGTCGGGCCGCCGGAACCACTCCATGTGGCTGAGACCCGTCTCCATCCCGAGGGCATCGAGTGCGGGTCCGGCGACGCGCCGGACTTCCTCGTACGCAGGCGAATCGACCTCGCGCGGCAGAAGGACGCACCACTGGATCCACGGCTCGCGCAGCACTTCGAGCGGTGAGGGCAGGTAGTGATTGATCGAGTGCCAGACGAGGCGTCCGCCGATCGAGACCGCGTCGAACGAGTGTTCCTCGCCTACGACGAACTCCTCGATCAGCGTCGGCCGCTCGGTGCTCGAGTGCGACATGGCGATGGCCGTGCGCAACTGGGCGAGCGTTTCGACGCGGAACGTTCCGCGGGCGCCGGAACCGGCCGGCGGTTTCACGATGAGCGGGAAGCCGGTCTCGTTCGCGAATGACGTCGCCTCGGTCTCGTCGCGGACCAGCGCGTGCCGGGCGCAGGGCAGGCCGCGCGCCCGGAGCACGTCCTTCATGCGCGACTTGTCTCGGAAATTGTGCGCGGGCGCGGCGCCCATCCCGGTAATTCCCAGCGCGTCCCGCAGTTCCCCGAGCGGGACCTGGAGTTCCTCGAGGGCGCCGAGCAGGCGGTCGATGCCGCCGAGTTCGCCGGAGAGTTGGCGGAGCCCGGCGTGGATCCCCTCTGCCGACAGGGCGTCGTCGACCCGGACGTGCGCGGCGATTCTCCCCCGCAGCGCGGCCGGCGTGCGCTCCAACGGTTCCTGCGTCACGACACCGAGGCGCACGTCGGCGAGCCCCGCGGCGGCTTCCACAAATCGCAGCGTGGTAGGGAGATAGAACGGAGCGACGAACGCGACGTTGGGCATGGACCTTCCAGGTTGCCGTGACGGGCCGGACGGCCGCCGACGGGCGGGCTGGCGTTTGAGAGCAGGGACTGTACTATGTCGGGCCCCCAAAGTGAAGTTTTCCCCACGAGCTGTTGGCGAAGCATGCACGTCGTATTCGTTGAACCCCTGTTCCCCGGGAACCAGAAGGACTTCGTGCGTGGTTTGCACGAAGTCGGCGCGAAGGTGTCCGCCGTGGGCGAAGCCCCGCCGGAGGCGCTGGGCTCCGATCTGCTCCGGTGGCTCACCTGCTACGAGCAGGTCGGCTCCGTTTGCGACGAGGGCGCGCTCGCGCACGCCCTTCACGAGATCCATCGTCGTCGGCCCGTGGATCGCCTCGAGGCCACGGTAGAGGCCCACATCCTCCCGGTCGCCCGCGTCCGGGAAGCGGCCGGGCTGGCCGGGACCTCCGTGCGCACCGCGCACCTGTGCCGCGACAAACCTGCCATGAAGGACGCCCTGCGCGATGCGGGGATCGCGACCGCGCAGTCCATGGGTGGCGGCGACGCGGAGGAGATCGTGCGTTTCGGTGGGCGGGTCGGCTATCCGCTCATCGTCAAGCCTCGCGCCGGGGCCGGCGCCTCGGGCACGTATCGCGTGGATGATGAGGCGCAACTCGCGGCGTTGCTCCCGCGCCTCGGCGTGGGGCAGGGGGCCGAAGTGGCCGTCGAGGAGTTCGTGGACGGTCACGAGGGCTTCTACGACACGCTGACGGTCGGCGGCGTGGTGGTCCACGACTTCATGACCCACTACTACCCGAACGTGCTCGAGGCCATGCGGACCCGGGAGGTGTCGCCGCAGTTCATCGCCACGAACCGGATCGACACCGCCGACGCCTACGCGGAGGTCCGGGCCCTGGGGAAGCGGGTCATCGACGCGCTCGAGATCGAAACCTCCGCGACCCATATGGAGTGGTTCTTCGGGGAGAAGGGCCTCAAGTTTTCCGAGATCGGCTGCCGTCCGCCCGGCGTGCGGGCCTGGGACCTGTACGGCGCCGCGAACGAGCTGGACGTGTACCGCGAGTGGGCGGCCTGCATCGTGCACGGCCGGAAGTCGCAGGACGCGTCGCGCCGGTACTCCGCGGGGATCGTGACGCTCAGGCCCGAGCACGACGGGCGGATCGCGGGGTACGAAGGTCTGGAGAAAGTGGAAGCCCGCTTCGGAGAGTGGATTATCGACACGCACCTGCCGCCGCCCGGCACCCCCACCCAGCCCGTGGAGGCCGGATACATGGCGAACGCCTGGCTCCGGCTGCGGCACCCGGACTACGACGAACTGCGCGGGATGCTGGAGGCCGTGGGACGGTGGGTGAGGGTGCGCGCCGCATGAGAGCCGCGAGAAGGCGTCGAGCACGCGACCATGCCGCGTCGCGGTCGCCGGTCGTCCTCCTGGGTCCGCGCGGGGGCGGCCTCAGGCTCCGGGACGTGGTGGGGGAACTGGAGGCCGAGGGCGCGCTCTCTCCGGGCGCGAGGATCGCGGCCGTCACCGCGGGGTGGCGCGACCGGGAAGCGAACGAAGGCCTCATCGATCCTCATCTCGCGGATCGCGTCGTCGATCTCGAACTGTACCGGCGCTCCGACCGGGTGGCCGAGGCGGACGCGGAACTGGCGCGGGCGCACCGGGCGAGCCGGAACCGGCTAAAGGCGCTGCGCCGCGCCTACAACCTGCGGCTTCAGGGTCTCATCGAGGCGCATCGGCGGCTGGCCGAACTGCGAGGGGACGAGGGCGTGCTCGCCGCGGAACGAGCCGAGGCCCTCGACGCGATCCGGCGCCTCGATGCGCGCCACCTGGACCGCGTGCTCGAGATCCGCTCGGAGTTCGAACAGCGCATGGCGCCGGGTGAGCGCGATGCCGTGCGATCGCAGCGACGGGAGGTGAACGCGCGCCTCGATGGGACGGAGGCGATCGTCCTCGAGGGCGGGCACGTCGCGAATCTGCTCAGCCGGCTGCGCCTGTTCGGCGGACGAGAACTTCTCGCGGGGCGACCTGTGATCGCCCGCTCGGCCGGCGCCATGGTGCTGACGGAGCGCATCGTGCTCTTTCACGATCGGCCGCCGTGGGGGGAGGGGAACCCCGAAGTGCTCGATATGGGCCTCGGGATCGCCGGGGGGATCGTCGCGTTTCCCCACGCCTCGGCCCGCCTGGCGCTGGACGACCGGACGCGCGGCGCGCGGCTCGCAGCCCGCTTCGCCCCGGCTTCCTGCGTCCTCCTCGACCCCGGCGGCCGCATCGACCGGGCCGGAGATCGCTGGAGCGGCGGGGACGGCGTCGAACGTCTCGACATGGCGGGGCGCCGGGTCCTCTTCCGCACGGCGGCGTAGGTCCGGCCCATGCGATTCGACGCCAACGCCCGGACACATGGCCACGACCGGTCCATGCCACGTTCGCCGGCCATCGCGGCGCTCGAGGAGCGTCTCCTCGCCGGTCCCGGTGCGGATGCGGTGGACGCGTTCCTCGAAGCGAACGAGTTTCCGCTCCCCGAGCCGCCCCTCTACACCTTCCTGTACCGGGGCAACGCCGATTCCGTCCGCCTGCGGCATTGGGTGCACGGGCTCGAGACTTCGGCGCCCTTCCGCCGCCTGGACGGGACCGATCTGTGGTGCTACACGCTCGAACTCCCGGACGAGTCGCGCGTGGAGTACAAGATCGAGGTGCTCACCCGCGGCAGAGCAGAGTGGATCGAGGACCCCCTGAACCCGCACCGCGCCCGCGATCCGTTCGGCGCGAACTCCGTCGTGCAGGCGCGCGGCTATAAGATCCCCGACTGGGCCCTTGAGACCGAGGACGCCTCCCGCGGCGTACTGGATGAACTCGTGGTCGAGAGCGAGGCACTCGCGTCGGCGCGGCACGTGACGGTGTACCGTCCGGCGGAGTTCCGTGCGAACCGCCGCCACCCGCTCCTCATCGTGCACGACGGTGCGGACTATCTCGAGTACGCCAGCCTGCATCAGGTGCTCGACCAGCTGATGGACCGCTTCGATATCCCGCGGATGATCGTCGCGCTGCTGCACCCCGGCGACCGGATGTCGGAGTACTCGGCCGACCCGGCGCATGCACGATACGTCGTCGAAGAGCTGCTCCCGCGCCTCGAGCGCGACTATCCGCTCCTCCCCGAGCCGGAGTCACGCGGCCTCATGGGTGCGAGTCTGGGCGCCGTCGCCTCCTTCCACGCCGCACTCGAATACCCCGGCCGCTTCGGCCGCCTCCTGCTGCAGTCGGGCTCGTTCCTGTTCACCGACATCGGAGCCAACGAGAGCGGCCCCGCCTTCGACCGCATCGTGAACATGATGAACGCGTATCGGGACGCGCCGACGGTCGTGGCGGAGAAGGCGTTCGTATCCGTCGGCGTCTACGAGCCCCTCGTCTCGGAGAACCGGGCTCTGATACCGGCCCTGCGCCGAGGCGGCGCCGACGTGCGTTTCGTCGAGTCGCGCGACGGCCACAACTGGGAGAACTGGCGCGACCGCCTGCGCGAGGGTCTGTCGTGGCTCTTCCCGGGCCCGCTCTGGATGGTGTACGAATGACCGCCCCGGCGGCCGCCGCACCGGCACCGGCCCCCGAGGTCACGCGGCGCATCGGCCTCTCGCTCGGGGCGGACCTGTGCTGGCCCATCGCCTACCGCGCCATTCTCGAGCGGCTGGAGCCACGCATCCCCTCCGCCGACGGGATGATTCGCTTCCAGCTCGAGGATGTCACGATCGAGCCCTTCGACCTGCAGCAGAAGGCGAAGTACGACCTCGTCATCGACCGCCTCACGCACTGGTATTTCCCGACCCGCGAGTGGATCAAGAAGTCGGTGATCATGGACGGGCTCTACGTGTTCAACAATCCGTGGAGCATCCAGTCGATGGAGAAGCACTCCACGTACTGCGCGATGATGAGACTGGGCCTCCCCGTCCCGCGGACATGGCTCATCCCGCCCAAGTCGTACGATCCGCAGGACGACCTGGCCGTCACGCTGAAACGCTACGCCCGGCTCTTCGACCTTCCGGCCGTGGCGCACGACCTGGGCTATCCCGTTTTCATGAAGCCGTACGACGGCGGCGGCTGGCGCGGCGTGTCGCGGATCGAGGATGACGAGGCGCTCGGAGCCGCCTATGACGAGAGCGGCAAGTTCGTCATGCACCTCCAGCAGGGGGTGGAGCACGACCGTTTCGTCCGCTGCATCGGGCTGGGGCCCCAGACGCGCGCCGTCCTCTACGATCCCGGCGCCCCCGCGCACGACCGCTACACCGTCGAACGCGACCACCTCGATCCCGCCGACGCCGGCGCGATCCGCGACACGACGCTCACGATCAACGCCTTCTTCGGGTGGGACTTCAACTCGTGCGAGGTGTTGCGCAGCGGAAACCGGTGGATGCCGATCGACTTCGCCAACCCCTGTCCGGATTCGCAGGTCACCTCGCTCCACTACCACTTCCCGTGGCTCATCAAGGCGAATCTTCGCTGGTCCCTCTTCTGTGCGGCGACCCGGCGCAAGATGCCCATCAACCTCGACTGGCAGCCGTTCTTCGACGTGTGCCGCCCCGGGATGTCGGTGGGAGAGAGGGTTCGGGCGTGTGCCGCGATCGCGGACGCCCGGTTCGAGACCGACCGCTTCGTGGAGTTCTGCGACACCCACCTCGCCGATCTCGACGATGTGGCGGACGAATTCTTCGGCAGCGAAGCCGCCCGCGAAGCGGTGCACGCGAAGGTGGCATCGCTCTACCCCGATCACGAGGTCGAAGAGTTCACCGAGCGCTTCTTCGACCGCATACAGGCGGCCCGCCGAGAGGAACCCCCCGGCGCAGTGCCGATTCTCGCCTCATGAAAATCAACCGAAGCTGGTGGTCCGATTGCCTCGACCAGGAGGTCAACGTCGCGCGCTGGGGCGAGGTCGGCGTCCCCTTCCTCATGTTCCCCACCGCGGGAGGTGATGCGGAGGAGATCGAGCGCTTCCTCGTCATCGAGACAGTCGCGGATTATCTGACGGACGGACGGATCAAGGTCTATTCGTGTGACAGCGTGGCGGGCCGCGTCATGCTCGGACGGGAAGGCTCCCCCGAACACCGCATGGCGATCCTCAACCGGTTTCAGGAGTTCGTGTACCGCGAGTTCATCCCCATGATCCGGGAGGACTGCAACGATCCCGGGATCGAGGTCATCGTCGCGGGTTCCTCGATCGGGGCGTTCAACGCGCTGGCCATGCTGTGCCGGTTTCCCGACGCCTTCTCGCACGCGCTGTGCATGAGCGGCACGTACGATCTTCAGCGTTTCCTGAAACACGAGACGGGCGTCGAAGCGAGAGCGACGGGAGACTTCTACCGCGCCTCGCCCGTGCACTACCTGCCGCAGCTCGCGGGCGAGACGCTCGACCGGCTGCGGGAACGCTTCGTCCTCCTCGCCTCGGGGCGCGGACGGGCGGAGGACATCGGGGAGTCCTGGCAGGCTGCGTCAATCCTGGGACGGAAGGGCGTTCCGAACCGGATGGATGACTGGGGCGAGGAGTGGCACCACGACTGGCCCACCTGGCGCAACATGCTTCTTCGCTACCTCGACGAGCTGCTTCCGGCTCGCTGAGAGCTGCCTACAGCGCCGTCGGCGGATCGTCGCCGTCGGTCATCCCGCGTAGCGCCGGGACGTAGTAGTCGCGGGCGTAGTCCCGCACCATGCGCCCGGCAGTGAACCGCGCGCCGGCGACCTCGATCGCCCGTCGCGCCCGCGCGAGCCAGCCTTCGGGCGCGTCATCCGGGGAATCCGCCCCGGGGCGGTCGTAGTAGAGGGGGACGACCTCCTCCTCCAGAAGGCGGAACAGGTGTTCGGCGTCGTGCTCGTCCACCTCTTCATCGCTCGTTCCCTCGGGCGCGCGCGGGATGAGCCACCCGTTGTCTCCCTCGAATCCCTCCTCCCACCAGCCGTCCGCGGTCGCCAGTTGGGGTACGCCGTTCAGAGCGGCCTTCATCCCGCTCGTCCCGCTCGCCTCCAGCGGCACCCGGGGGATGTTGAGCCACAGATCGACGCCCTCGACGAGGCCGTGCGCCGTGTGGAGTCCATAGTTCTCGAGGCAGGCGATCCGCCCCTCGAAGTCGGGATCCCGGGTGTGCTCGTACACACGCTGGAGGACGCGCTTGCCGTCGTCGTCCCGCGGGTGGGCCTTCCCGGCGAAGATCAACTGCACGGGGCGGGCGGGGTCCGAGAGGAGCGCCAGGAGGCGGTCGCGGTCGCGGAAGATGAGATCCGCGCGCTTGTAGGTTGCGAAGCGCCGCGCGAATCCGATCGTGAGCGGCCCGGGGTTCATGAGCGTACCGGCTCCGGCCAGGTGGGCCGATTCCGGCCAGTGGTCCGGCCACCTGCGCCGGGCCTCGTCGCGCATCAGATCCAGGAGCCGGAGCTTGAGCCGGCGGCGCACGCGCCACAGGGCCTCCACGGGCACGTCGCGCGCCGCGCGCCACATGGCCTCGTCGCCCGCGCACTGCCGCCACCCGGCGGGAAGCCATTCGTCCAGAAGGCCGGCGATGTCCTCGTGCATCCATGTCGCGAGGTGGACACCGTTCGTCACATGCCGGATGGGCACCTCTCCGGCCGCCCGGCCCTCCCAGAGGCCGCGCCAGATCTCCCGGCTCACGCGGCCGTGCCGCGCCGAAACCCCGTTGACTCTCCGGGAGAGCCGGATCGCCGCCGCCGTCATGTGGAACCGGTCCCGCGCCTCGTCGTCCGGGTGGAGACCGAGTCCGAGCAACTCCTCGCGGTGCGGGAACTCCTCCCAGAACGTCTCGCCGATCCATTCCCGCATCTGCGTGTGGGAGAACACGTCGTGACCCGCAGGGACGGGCGTGTGCGTGGTGAAGACGGTCGAGGCGCGGATCCGGTCCACCGCGTCCGTGAAGGACAGGCCGTCCCGCATGAGCCGTCGCACGCGCTCCACCATCATGAAGGCCGCGTGTCCCTCGTTCGCATGCCACGCCCGGGGATCGATCCCGAGCGCGGCGAGCACGCGCACGCCTCCGACACCGAGGATCGCTTCCTGGCGCAGCCGGTGATCCGCGCCGCCCGCGTAGAGTTGGTGCGAGAGGCCGCGGTCCGCGGGGTCGTTTTCCTCGAGGTCCGTGTCGAGGAGGTACAGCGTCACGCGCCCCACACGCAGCCTCCAGACCCCGATATGGATGCGGCGCCCGCCGCCGCGGATCGAGGCGAGCCACGGCACGCCTTCCACGCCGTGCAGCCGCTCCAGCGGAGTCAGGTCGGGGTCGAGCGGGTCGTCCGCATCCTCCTGCCAGCCGTCGGGCCCCAGAGTCTGGTCGAAGTACCCGTGCGCGTACATCAACCCGACGCCGACGAGCGGGATTCCCAGTTCGGAGGCTGCCTTGAGATGATCGCCCGCGAGCACGCCGAGCCCCCCGGAGTAGATGGGGATGGACTCGTGCAGCGCGAATTCGGCACAGAAGTACGCCACGGGCGTGTCCGCGAGCGCGGGATGGTGCCTGCCGAACCAGCTCGAGGGGGCGTCCGCCCCGGCGCGCGCCGCGTCGTATCGTCGGAGGAAGGCCGCATCTTCGGCGAGGTCGCAAAGGCGTTCGGCTCCGACCGTCCGCAACAGCGCCACGGGGTTGTGCCGCGTGCGGCGCCACAGCGGCGGATCGATGGTCCGGAAGAGTGCCGCGGCCTCCCGGTTCCACGTCCACGAGAGGTCGTTCGCGAGTCCCCACAGCCGCCCGAGGCGGTCGGGAATCCGGGGAGGCCGGGGTTTCTCGACCCGGACCGTCCTGTCCTCTGGACCCACGTCGCTCTTTGTCTCCTTGCCAGGGTGAGGGTGCTCGTCGCGGCCGAAGGCTGGGGCGAAACCAGGGGCTCCGGGCCGCCCGGAGCGCGAACGAACTTACCGCACCGGGCAGCGCGGGACACATCCCGCGGACCTCCCCTCGGCGACTCCGGCGGCCCCCGCCTCGACCCCGACCCGTTGCAGCACCAGCGGCGGGGGGCCAAACTCAGCCGACTTCCTGCACACTCGCCGCTAACGGGGACAGCGCATGGACTTCGCCACAATCGTAGACTGGGTCGACCGGAACGTCGCGCAGTTCGGGATCACGATCGGGGGAGAGCGTCTGACGCTCCAGGTCCTGCTGCTCCTCGGCATCGGGACCTACCTCACGCTCAGACTGGGCCTGCCGCAGATCCGCAAGTTCGCGCATGGCGTCGCGGTCGCCACGGGCCGATACGACGACCCGAACGATCCCGGCGATGTGTCGCACTTCCAGGCGCTCACCACCGCGCTCAGCGCCACGGTGGGGATCGGAAACATCGCCGGCGCCGCGATCGCCATCCACCTGGGTGGTCCGGGCGCGCTCTTCTGGATGTGGATGACCGCCTTCCTCGGCATGGCGACGAAGTACAGCGAGGTCACGCTGGCCCAGAAGTACCGCGAGGTCGACGAGGACTCCGCCAAGTACAGCGGGACGGTCTCGGGCGGACCGATGTACTACATCGAAAAGGGGCTCGGGCCGCGCTGGAAGCCCGTGGCGGCCTTCTTCGCGGTCATGCTTGGGCTCACGGCCTTCCTCACCGGGAACGCGAACCAGGCGAACACGGTGGCGGACGCGATGCGCGCCGAGTTCGGGATCGCGACGTGGGTCACCGGCCTCGTCACTTCGACGATCGTCGCGCTGGTGATCCTGGGCGGCATCAAGCGCATCGGCCGCGTGACGAGCATCCTCGCCCCGGCCATGGCGATCGTCTACGTGAGCGCCGCCATGCTCATCATCATCCTCAACCTCGGCCAGGTGCCGGGGACCTTCGCGCTCATCTTCAGTGAGGCCTTCAACCCGACCGCCGGCGTGGCGGGCACCGGAGTCGGTGCCTTCCTCGTCACCCTGATGTGGGGGGTGCGGCGGGGGCTGTTCTCGAACGAGGCGGGGCAGGGGTCAGCGCCGATCGCGCACGCGGCGGCGAAGACGGACGAGCCGGTCTCCGAAGGCGTTGTCGCCCTCCTGGAGCCGTTCATCGACACGATCGTCATCGTCACGATGACCGCGCTCGTCGTGATCATGACCGGCGCGTGGAACGCGCAGATCCCCACCGCGATCCAGCTGGAAGGCGGGGATGTCAGCTATGTGGTGCTGGATGAGGGCGGAAGTTCGGTGCCCACGGAGCCCACGGGCACGATCCGCTACACGCTGGGGCGGCCGGGCGTGACGAGCGAGCCGCACCTGGCCTGGCACGAGGTTTCCGTGCCGCAACTGTTCGAGGATGAGGCGCAGACGCAGGCGTTCAGCGGCGCCGTCGATCCGGCGCGCGGCGTGGCGATCGCGGACGATGGGGAAGAGTTCGCCGTGCTGTACGGGCAGGCCTACGAGACGGGCGCTCCGCTGACGCAGATGGGGTTCCAGCGCGGGCTGTCGCCGCTCGGAGACTGGGGACACTACATCGTGATCTTCTCGGTCTTCCTGTTCGCGATCTCGACGGCGATCTCATGGAGCTACTACGGCGACCGCTGCGCGAACTACCTGTTCGGGCGGGGCGCGATCATCCCGTACAAGCTCGTCTTCGTGGCGATGCACTTCGTCGGGGCGGTGCTGCCGCTCGCCGTGGTGTGGTCGCTGGGGGACATCTTCCTGGCGATCGTCATCATCCCGAACCTGATCGCGCTGATCTTCCTCGCGCCGCAGATCAAGGAAATGACGGAGTCCTACTTCACGCGCTCGCCGTGGGAGAGGCACCGCAAGCACTAGGTTGGCGGCTCCGGGTGGTCAGCGCTCCGCTGCCAGCCTTCCGGCCTCGCCGCCAGCGTGCGGCGGGGCCTTGCCCCCCATACCCTGAAGCGTGGCGCCTTCGCCTCGGAGGCGCTGTACCCCCTCCACGTACTCGGAGAAGCTGATCCTGCCCGCGATGTAACGGCGCTGGAGCCGGGAGAACAGCCGGCTTTCCGCTCCCGTTCCGGAGCCGGTCCGCGCGGCCATGGGTGCCGCGGCTCCGTCGAGGCGAGCGGGTCGCCTCCGGGTCGCGCGCCGGCTCGGGAGCCTGGCCATGGTCCCCATGTCGCGTGCGAGGCTCTTTAGATCGGCGGCGCACTGACGCACGAGGCCGGGTCCGGATTGCAGCAGGGCGGTGACCGCGCGGCTCACTCCGCGACCCAGGTCGACGAGGAGGCGGTGGAGATCCCCCCGGTTCCAGTCGCCGGCGCGAACACGCCGGCGGTAGATGACGGCGGCGATCCCTCCCAGGAAGACGATCTCGAACATCGCTCAACCCTCCCGTGAGGTCGCGGTCCCGGGCTCCGGCCACGCGGTCTCGATCTCGCGCGCGGCGCGGTCCAGGATCGACTTGACTCTTGCGAGGGTCTCGGGGTCGCCCTGTCCCCCCGTCGCGCGCTCGAAACTGACCTGCGCGAGGTGGATGAACGAACGGGTCACGTCGCGCATCGCGGATCCGGCGAAGCGCTCCCCCATGTTGACGAAGCGCCCGAAGATGTCGCGGGTCCGGGACCGGTGCTCCCTGAGGAAATCGCGGCCTGTGGAGGTCAGCCGGTAGACGCGCTTGCCGTCTTCCTGCGTCGACGACACGTACCCCTGATCCTCGAGCAACTGAAGGGTAGGGTACACGGAACCCGGACTCGGTGTGTAGAGGCCGCCGGACTCCTCTTCCAGCCGCCGCATCAGTTCGTAGCCGTGCATGGGTTCGTCGGCGAGGAGGCGGAGGAGAACGAACTTCAACTCCCCCTTCCGGACCACGCGACGGGTCGTCCCGAAACCCCCGCCGAAACGAAAAACGCCCGGGCCGCAGCAGTTCGCCCAGGCGCCGAATCCATCCTTGTTCGTGAACATTTATCCCCTCCCGCTTCCGACCGGTCTCGATATATCGGAATAGTATTCGATATATCGGAACGAGGCAAGGAGAAAACGGAGGAACGACGTTTATCCCTCGGCGCGGAGGATGTGGTGCACGCTCCCCTGGGCCTTCGCGAACACGACGACATCGGCCACGTTGATGCGGGGCGGGGCGTTGAGGACGTAGGACACGACATCGGCCACATCCGCCCCCGTGAGCGGTTCGATCCCCTTGTAGACGGCCCCGGCGCGGTCCTCGTCGCCCTTGAAGCGCACGAGCGAGAATTCCGTCTCGACGAGACCCGGGTGGACGCCAGACACGCGGACGCCGGTGCCGAGGAGGTCGAGGTTCGTCCCTTCGGTGATCGCCTGCACGGCGTACTTCGAGGCGGCGTAGACGGTGCTGCCGGGATAGACTTGCCGCCCGGTGATGCTTCCGATGTTGACGACCTGACCCGAATCCCGCTCGACCATGGCCGGGAGGAAGGCGCGCGTCACATGGAGGAGCCCCTTCACGTTCGTATCGATCATCCGGTCCCAGTCGTCGACATCGGCGTCGTGGACGGGCGCCATGCCGGCGGCGAGACCCGCGTTGTTCACGAGGATGTCGGGGGCGCCGAGCGCGGACATGAGCCGTGCCGCCTCACCCTGGACGGCGTCGCGGTCTCGCACATCCACCACGCCGGTATCCACGCTCACCCCGCTCTGGTCCGCGATCTCCTCGGCGAGACGAGCAAGTCGTTCTCCCCGGCGCGCCCACAGCACGAGGTTCGTACCCTCGCTTCCAAGGCGGCGGACGATGGCCTCTCCGATGCCTGAACTCGCTCCCGTGACGATCGCAAGCTGGCCCGCAATGCGGGCGGTCACGGCTTCGCGCCTCCCGCGGCCGGGGTCCCTCTCAGGTGAGCGTCCATGAACTCGGCGGATCGTTCGAAGGCGGTGACCCAGTTCCGGTGCAGGAGGAAGCCGTGGACCTCGTCGGGGAAGACGAGCTGCTCGACTTCGACGCCCCGCTTCCGAAGCGACTCGATGAGGTCCACGGACTCCGAGAAGGGCACGTTGCGGTCGTCGTCGCCGTGGATCAGAAGCACCGGCGACCGCCAGCCGTCGATCCACGCCATCGGCGAGGACTCGAACGCGAGCCGGGCGAAGGACTCGCGCGTCTCCGGCTGGTAGGACGGCACGAAGTTCCGGATGACCATGTTCCAGTCGTGGACGCCGTGAATGTCGACGCCCGCCGCGAACAGATCGGAATTGCGCGCGAGGCCGAGCGCCGTCAGGTAGCCGCCGTAGGAGCCGCCCCACAGCCCGACCCGGGTTGCGTCCACATCGTCCCGTTCCGCGAGGAAGCGGGCCGCGGCGACCACGTCACGGTACTCGCTCGCGCCGCGAGCGCCGTAGTTCAGCGCCTCCCGGAACTCCAGCCCGTAGCCGGTGCCGCTGCGGTAATTCACCGACAGGACGACGTAGCCCCGGCTCGCCAGGTACTGGTTCAGGGCGTAGGTGTTGTGGTAATAGCGCATGTAGTGCCAGCCGAGCAGCATCTGCCGACGCGACCCGCCGTGGAAGAAGACCGCGGCCGGGTGGCGCCCCCCCTCCACCGACATCGGTGGAAGGAAGAGTTGTCCGTGGATCAGGATTCCGTCCTCGGACTCGAACGTCACCTGCTGTGGTTCCACGAGGCTCTCGAAGGGGAAGGCGTCGGGCATGAATCCGTCGACCAGCGGTCGTCTCTCTCCGCCGTTCTCCACTTCGGCGTGGGCCGGCGTCCGGCCATCGGAGGCGAGGTAGGCGAGCACGCCATCGGGGGTGACCGCGGGGTTCCATTCGATGCCGTTCCCCGACGTCAGCGCCTCGGGCTCGCCATCGGCGGTGACCCGCCAGACGTGGCGGCGATCGATGTCGTCCGCATTAGAGGCGTAATAGACCGACTCTCCGTCCGGCGACGGGAGCACGGATTCGACCTCGAATTCGCCCGGTGTGAGGTGCGTGGCGGGGCCGCCCGCGACGGGGACCGAATACAGGTGGTGCCATCCCTCGCGTTCCCACGGGAACACGAGCCGGTCCGATGCGAGCCAGATCAGGGAAGGGCCGGTCATGGCCTGGAAAGCGCTCCCCCGGCCGGGTGAAGCCCGCCAGACTTCGCGCGCCTCCCCCGTGGCGGGGTCCGCCACCCGGATCGACCAGGGCAGGGCGCTGCGGAGCGGGGAGAAGGGCAGTTGCGCCCCCTCGTTGGGGACGCGGATGAACGCAATGGCCGTCCCGTCCGGCGACCAGGTGGGGCTGCCGTCGCGATCCAGGCTCGGATCGAGGTAGCGCACGGCCCCGCCGTCCAGCGAGTAGACGCCGACGAAGGCGTGATCCCCGCGGTTGCTGACGAAGGCCAGTCGGCCGCCGTCGGGGGACCACGTCAGCGAACTCGCGCTCCCGCGGATGCGGAGCAGGGGGCCGGGCGCCGCCGAACCATCGAGCGTGAGCGTGAAGATCTGGCCGCGATTGAGGAACGCGAGTGTGCGCCCGTCCGGCGCGATGACCGGGGCACTTCCTTCGGCGAGAGGCCGCGAGGTTCCGTCGAGCCCGGCCACCCACACCATCTGCGTCGCCGGCTCCGGCTCGGAGCGCGGGTTCGGAATCTCGCCTGACCGGTTCGGCCCCCCTCCGCGCACGAAGAGAAGTTGACGTCCGTCGGGCGTGAACCGCAGCTGGGACAGGTCCTGGCCGTCGTCCTCGGTCCAGTCGGTGAGCTGGCGGCCCACGTACTCCGGGCCCTCGGCGACCCAGATGTTGCGGACGCCCCGGTCGTATCGAATCCAGGCGAACGCGGCCCCGCTCGGGGCGGCGATGAGGTCCGTGGCGAAGGGCGCGGCAAGGATGTCCTCGACGGAATACGGGTTTTGGGCCGAGGCGGCGGCTGGAGCGAGAGGGGCGAGGAGCCCCAGGATGCCGGCCGTCCACATCCGTCCCCGGGACGTTGCGACCGGCGGGCTCACGGCATCAGCTCCGGCGCAGGACATAGAAGCACCGGTTCGCCGAGGGATTTCTGACAAGGCTCTCCACCGCATATCCCCTCCTGAGATAGGCCAGGCACGCGTCCCGCACCGTTTCGCGCCACCGTACGAGCGATCCGTCCGGAGGCAGCGACTCGACGTCCGCCGGAACTTCGACGAAGACCTCGTCGCCCCCGGGCAGGTCGCCGCCCGCTGCGCCGTCCCCTCCCGGCCGGGGCACGACGCACGCCGGGTCCGGAAGCGGCGCGTGGAGACGCCGGGCCGAGCGCCGGGATCCCTCGTCGAGGGCCCGGCGGGTCTCGGGGCCTTCGAGATCCCACCGCACGATGAACCGGTCGGTTTCCCCGCCTGCGTGCAAGGGGCTCCCTGTATCGGCGCCGTACATGTTCGGCGCGTAGCGAAGCACCGTCGCGCCGAGCCGGTTCAGGTTCAAGTGTGCGTTGCGCGCGACCATCGGGTCGTACGTCCAGAAGATGGTGCCAATCCCGCTCGACCGGACAGACTCCCGCTGAAACAGCTTCAGGTCGCGGCCCAGGCCCCGCCCGCGCGCGGACGGCTCGACGGCCAGCATGTGCGACCAATGAGAGGAGACGCCCACGAACCGTCCCAGGAGGGAATAGACGAAGCCGATCATACGGCCGTCCTCGAACGCGCCTCCCGCAAAGCCGCCGATCTTCTGCGAAACCTGGAGGACGGAGGCCGGAACGATGTCGGAGAACCCTTCCCCCCACGTCATCTCCTGGAGGTCCACGCAGGTGCGCCACTCCTCGAGCGTCTCGAGCGCGCGAAACTCCGTCACGCCGGGACGCGGCCACCGGCGGCGGCGATCGTTTCGCTGCGCCGCGTGAGCGCCTCCACGCGCTCGATGTCCACTTCCACGCCGAGTCCGGGCTGGTCGCGCGGCACGGTCACGAAGCCATCCGCGCTCATCGTCCACTCGGGGGTGACGATGTCGCGCTCCCAGTAGCGGGCGCTCGGCGACAGATCGCCGGGCAGCCGGAAGTTGGACATCGAGGCGAGCGCCACGTTGTATGCCCGGCCGACCCCGCTCTCGAGCATCCCCCCGCACCAGACCGGGACGCCGGCCTGCGCCGAAATGTCGTGGATCTCCCGGGAATTCCGGAACCCGCCGACGCGGCCCGGCTTGATGTTCACGATGCGCCCGCTGCCGAGCGCCAGCATGTCCTCGCACGAGGCGGGATCCACAATCGACTCATCGAGACAGACGGGCGTCGCGAGCCGCTCCTGGAGACGGGCGTGGCGCACGAGGTCGCCGGCGGCCAGCGGCTGCTCGATCATGATCAGACCGAACGCATCGAGTTCCGCGAGGCGGTCCGCATCCTCCAGCGTGTAGGCCGCGTTCGCGTCGACCGCGAGCGCCCGCTCGGGTCCGAGTGCTTCACGCACCGCCTCGACGTATTCGATGTCCTTCTCCGGGCTGATCTTGAGCTTGACCTTGCCGTAGCCCTGGTCGACCGCCTGCCGCGCCTTCTCGGCGAGTGCGGCGGGTGAAGGCTGGAGGCCGAGCGAGATGCCTGTCGCCACCCGATCCCGAGTCCCGCCGACGAGCCGGGAGAGCGAGACGCCCGCCGTCTCGGCGGCGAGTCCCCACATGCCCATCTCGATCGCAGCCTTGGCCATGGGGTGGCCCTGAACGCCCTCATCCAGAAGAGGCTTGACCGCCTCCGGACCCTCGATCTCCCGCCCCAGCACCCGCGGCAGGAGCCAGCGCCGCAGCGCCAGTCGCGCGGTGTCCACGGTCTCCGGAGAATAGTTCGGCTGCTCCCCGCACACGCACTCCGACCAGGCCGTGGCGCCATTCTCGTCGCGCAGTTCGAGGAGGAGGATGCGGCGGTTCTCGACCCATCCGGATGAGATGATGAACCGCTCCCGGAGCGGGAGTTCGATCTCCCGCAGCGTGACTTCCGTCAGGCACAGAGGACTCGTGGGCAAGGCGTTCGTCTCCGCGGGGTGGGCGAGGTCGGCGTCGACAGCCGCAGCAAGGCCCGGTCTGGAGGCGGGACGTTAGCCTTTGCGACACCGGTCGCGCCAGAATCCGAGCCTGGCGGGACGGTCAGATGGAGAGGTAGTGACTCATCTTCACGATGAACACGTTCTCCGCCGGCGCGAGGAACAACCCCTCGAGGTCTCGATTGAGGTCGAAGTTGCCGAGCAGGGCGCTGTCACGGCGCGCGTGCTGCCACACGAGGAAGAGTTCGGAACCCGGACGGTACTCCCAGCGGAACACCGCGTTGCCTCGCAACGAACGGATGTTGAAGTCGCGGTCCCGGGTGGAGTAGTCCAGCGTGCCGTCCCCGTCGAAGTCGAAGTAGCGCGAGCCATCGAAGGCGCACGTAGTCCCGTCCGTGCATCCCGTCACGACCCCGTTGAAGCGGTAGGCCTGCCCCTCGCCGTATTCGACAAAGTCGAACGATCCGGGGGCCTCGAGCTGTCGGTAGCCGAGATAATCGCCGGCGGAGAGGAGCGGCTGCGCGTAGAGCTGAAGGCTCAGGTCGGGCGTGAAGGACACGTTCAGCCGGGTCTCCATCGAGAACCCCGTCCGCTGGAGATCCCCGAACAGATACCGGGTGCCGTATGTCGGCCCGTAGTCCAGCACGCTGGAGCGGGTCACGTACTGCGCGGCGTCCCGCCTGTTCGTGTAGTTCGGGCCCAGCGAAAAACGCCAGTTCGGGACCGGCCGGTAGGAGATGTTCAGACCCGTGTTGAAGTCGTGCCCCCGTCCCTGCGCCGCCACGCGGTACGAGAACCGCGGTGAGACGTGAAGGGAACGGCTCCGGTCCGTGTTCGCGTCCACACGGACGTTGAACTCGGCGGGTTCGGTCATCAGCGGACCGCCGCGGGTCTGCGTGTCGGACTGCGACTCGGGGGAATACGAGAGGTTGAGGTTGAAGGCCCAGTTGTTGAGGAACGTGAACCTTCCACTCATCCACGCGGCGCCCGCGTCGTAGGACCGGCGCCAGTGGTCCGGGCCCCGCACCTTTTCGAGCAACGAGTGACGGAAGTTGTGGTAGGTGAAGAGACTTATGTTGTAGTTCCGGAACAGGTTGCCGGGATGGATCTCGCGATATCCGACCCGGGCCCCCACGTCGAGCCGCTCCCCGCTCGTCAGGAAGCCGAAGTCGTTGACGTCGAAGCCGGGGGTCTGCTGGCCCGCCCATGCGCCCCAGGTCCAGTGCCCTTCCGCCTTCTCGAGCTGCACGCGCCAGTCGCTTCCGAACATGGAAGTGGCCGTCGAATCGACCGCGAGGTAGGTGGCGTCGGGACGATGGAAATAGTGGATCGGGCTCCGCTGCAGCCGCAGGAGCGCCTCGTTCGAGCCCTGGACGAGGCTGCCGGAGTAGAAACCCCAGAAACGGTAGTCCCGGCCGCGGGCTCCGCCCCACTGGTGTTCGAAGTCGAGCCCGAAGCTGAACGCCTCCGAGGGGAGGAAGTCGAACGATCCGTCGCCCGGGAGTTCCCGCTTCAATCCCGTGCCGATGATGCCGATCTTGCTCGCGCCCCCGCTGAAGTCCTGCTGGAGTCGGACGACGGCGTGCTCGGCTTGCGGTTCGGCCACGAATCGGCCCAGGGAATCGCTCGGCGTGAAGTACGACTGGCCCATCTCCTGGCCGGTCACCGCCGCCAGCGCGCCGACGGAGAGGCCGCCCTGCGTCCGGCCCGTGAGCTTCGCCGCCCCGAGGATGGACGTCAGGTGGGGCGCCTCGCTGTAGTCCGCTTCAAAGGGTCCGGATCCTCGCGGCTCCCGCCCGATCCGCCGGCTGAAGAAGAGCGCCTTGCCGCCCCCCATCCGGCCGCCGCGCGAGCCGGCGAAGGTGAAGATCTGGGCGTCGCGCACGAAGAAGGGGCGCTTCTCCGGGAAGAACGTCTCGAACGCCGTGAGGTTGATGACCTCCGGGTCCACCTCCACTTGGCCGAAGTCGGGGTAGATCGTCGCATCGAGGCTGAACGCGGAGCCGATCCCCATGCTCATGTCCAGGCCGCCGCGGGGATCCATCTCGCTGCCGTCGAACAGCGGGTTCCCCGGTGTCGCGGGGGCGGTGTGGTACTGGGACACGGCGAACGGACGGACCTCGAACCTGCGGCTCGACTGCGGGAGGTGCAGTCCGTCGATCGTGCCGAACTGGCTCACCCGGCCCCGGGCCGTGCGCGACTGCAGGGCGAAGTAGTCGGTCTCGTTCGTCTCGAGGCGCCGACGTTCGAAGTTGATCCCCCACGTCTGCAGCCCGGGGCGGGCTTCGTAGCGGATCTGGGACAGCGGGATCCGCATCTCCACGGTCCACCCGCGGTCGTCGACCTGCACGCCGGAGTCCCAGATCGCGTCCCAGTTCGTGTCTTCCTGGGTATCGCCGAACAGGTACCGGTCGGTCTCCGCGCCGGCGGCACTGACCTCGAACTCGTAGCCGGTGAGCCCGTCCCGGTTGGGATCGAGGGAGAGCTTGAAGGAATCGAAGGAGCCCCGTTCATCCCGACGGGTGAGGCGCGCCCGGATCACGCGGGGGTCGCTCTCGTACATGCGGGCGGCGACGTAGATCGCGCCGTCGTCGAACACGACCCGTACCTCGGTCGGCTCGGATGGCTCCGCGCCCTCCACGGGGACACCCTGGACGAAGTCGGTGATGATGGGGGCCGGCTGCCAGGCGGGGTCGTCGAGCCGGCCGTCGATCGAGAGCGCGCCCTCCCGGCGCACCGCCTCCACCGCGGCTGGTGCCACGCCCCCCCGGAAAACGGTCGCTTCGGGCCCTTCAGGGGGCGAAAGCCCCTCCTGCTGCCCGGAAAGCCCCCACCCCGCCCCGTTTATTGCAAGAGCCGCGAGGAGGAACGCCGCGCGGCCCGCTCCATGTCTGCATCCCATATCACCCAAAACACATCCCGCCGTCTCGTTGTTTAACGCTGCGCGCCGCAAGTTTCCCATTTCATGGCGCGCGCGCTAGTTTTGTCGCGCCGGAGCGTACCGGACGTGGTGATTTGAGGCGGATTGCAACCACGTAAAACAATCGCTAAAGAGCCACGCCCCGGGCGCGATTCTTTAGCGGCCGGGCTTTTTTTTGTGGGGTGAGCATCGTGTCCGAAGGGCGAGGAGAGCGTGTCGCACGGATTCGGGAGGCGCTGCAGCGGCGCATCCTCCTGATGGACGGCGGTACGGGAACGATGATCCAGCGGCTGGACCTCGATGAGGCGGCCTATCAGGCGGGTCCGCTCGCGGATCATCCACAGCCTCTGTTCGGGAACCACGATGTGCTGTGCCTCACCCGTCCCGATGAGCTCGCGGCCCTTCACCGCAGCTACCTGGAGGCGGGGGCCGATTTCGTTACGACGAACACCTTCAACGCGCAGGCCATCTCCCAGGCCGACTACGGCATTACCGCGGAAGCCGGCAACTCCCACCTCATCGACGACATCAACGCAGCGGCGGCGAGGATCGCCCGGCGCGAAGCCGACGAGGCGACGCGGGCGGATCCCTCGCGGCCCCGCTTTGTGCTCGGGAGCATGGGGCCGACCAATCGGACCGCTTCGCTTTCGCCGGATGTCGAGAACCCGGCGTTCCGCGCGGTCACTTTCGACGAACTGGCCCGCGCCTACCGGCAGCAGGCGGAGGGCCTCGTCGAGGGCGGTGCCGATGTGCTGCTCGTCGAAACGGTCTTCGACACCCTGAATGCGAAGGCCGCCATCTTCGCCATCCTGGAACTCGAGGCGGATCTCGGCGAGCCGCTGCCGATCGTGGTCTCCGGTACGATCACCGACCTCTCCGGGCGGACCCTGTCGGGCCAGACGGTGGAGGCGTTCTGGCTCTCCATTCAGCATGCGAACCCGCTCTTCGTCGGATTGAACTGCGCGCTCGGGGCCGAGGAACTCGAGCCCTATGTCGCGGAACTCTCCGCCGTGGCCGATGTCCCCGTGAGCTGCCACCCCAACGCGGGCCTTCCGAACGAGTTCGGGGGCTACGACGACACGCCTGCCCACATGTCCGACCTGCTGGGCAACTTCGCGGACCGCGGGCTGCTCAACGTCGTCGGCGGCTGCTGCGGAACGGCGCCCGAACACATCCGGGCCATCGCCGAGCGCATCGAGGGCCTGCCCCCGCGACCGGTTCCCGCGATCGAGGCGCTGCCCCGGTTCTCGGGCCTCGAGCCGCTCGCGATCCGGCCCGACACCCTGTTCGTGAACATCGGCGAGCGCACGAACGTCACGGGTTCGGCCCGCTTCGCGCGCCTGATCCGGGAGGACGACTTCGACGAGGCGGTCGAGGTCGCGCGTGACCAGGTCGTCAACGGGGCGCAGCTCATCGACGTGAACATGGACGAGGGACTGCTCGATTCCGAAGCCGCCATGACCCGCTTCCTGAACCTCATCGCGGCGGAACCGGACATCGCCCGCGTCCCGACCGTCATCGACTCCTCGCGCTGGGAGGTCATCGAGGCGGGGCTCAAGTGCACGCAGGGGAAGGCGATCGTCAACTCGATCTCGCTCAAGGAGGGAGAGGAGGCGTTCCTCGAGCAGGCGGCCCGCATCCGGCGCTACGGGGCCGGCGTCATCGTCATGGCATTCGACGAGCAGGGCCAGGCGGACACCGTGGACCGCAAACTGGAGATCTGCGCCCGCGCCTACCGGCTCCTGCTCGGGGCCGGCTTCCGCCCCGAGGAGATCATCTTCGATCCCAACGTCTTCGCCGTGGGAACGGGGATCGCCGAACACAACGAGTACGGGGTCGCCTTCATCGAGGCCGTCCGCCGCATCAAGAGCGAACTCCCGGGCGCGATGACGAGCGGCGGACTCAGCAACATCTCCTTCTCCTACCGGGGGAACGACGCGGTGCGCGAGGCGATGCACACCGCCTTCCTGTACCACGCGATCGCCGCCGGACTCGACATGGGGATCGTGAACGCGGGGCGGCTTCCGCTCTACGACGACATCGATCCGGAACTGCTCGAGGCGGTGGAGGACGTGCTGCTCGCCCGCCACCCGGACGCGACGGAACGGCTGACGGATCTCGCGGGCCGGATCCGGGATGAAGGGATCGAGACGCGCGTGGATGACGCGTGGCGCGCGCAGGGCGTCGAGACGCGGCTCGAGCATGCCCTCGTGGAAGGGATCGTCGAGCACATCGAGGAGGACGCCGAGGAGGCCCGCCTCCTGTACGGCAAGGCACTCGATGTCATCGAAGGACCGCTCATGGCCGGGATGAACCGCGTCGGAGATCTGTTCGGAAGCGGGCGCATGTTCCTGCCGCAGGTCGTGAAGTCGGCGCGCGTCATGAAGCGGGCCGTCGCCTTCCTCGTCCCCCACCTGGAGGCCGAGAAGGCGGCACAGGCGACCTCCGCGGCGGGCGCGAACTCCGGTTCCGGCGGGGCGGTCCGGAAGGGGAAGGGAACGATCCTCCTCGCGACGGTGAAGGGAGATGTCCACGACATCGGGAAGAACATCGTCGGCGTCGTCCTGCAGTGTAACGGCTACGACACCGTGGATCTCGGCGTCATGGTGCCTCCCGACCGCATCCTGGCGGAGGCACGGGCCCACGAGGTGGACGTGATCGGCCTGAGCGGCCTTATCACGCCGTCGCTGGACGAGATGGTGCGGGTGGCGAGCGAGATGGAACGACAGGAGTTCGAGTTGCCGCTCCTCATCGGCGGCGCGACGACATCGCGGAAGCACACGGCGGTCAAGATCGAGGAACGGTACTCGGGGGCGACCGTGCACGTGCTCGACGCCTCGCGGGCCGTCGGGGTCGTGGGGAAGCTCCTGGGCGAGGACGGCGGGGCGGACTTCGTGGAGCGGACGCGCGCCGAATACCGGCGTGTGCGCGAAGAGTACCGGGGAGGACGGCGACCGCTCGCGACGCTCGGCCGGGCGCGGGCCAACCGGCTCCCGATCGACACGACGCGGCCCGTGCCGGCCCCGCGCCGACCCGGAGTACAGGTGTTCGATCCGTTCCCGTTGGAGGAACTGGTCGACTACATCGACTGGACCCCCTTCTTCCAGGCCTGGGAGATGAAGGGGCGCTTCCCGCAGTTGCTCGATCACCCTGCGCGCGGCGCGGCGGCGCGCTCGCTGTATGACGATGCCCGCCGGCTGCTCGACGAGATTCTGCGCGACGGATCCCTGACGGCGCGCGCGATCGCGGGTCTGTATCCGGCGAACGCGCGAGGAGACGACATCGTCTTCTTCGCGTCGGGGGACGGGCGTCGCGAGGTGCTGCGGGTGCCCCACCTTCGGCAGCAGATGGACCGCTCCTCGGGTACGAACGTGAGCCTGGCCGACTTCGTCCTGCCCGAGTCGGCCGGAGCCCCCGACTGGAGCGGCGCCTTCGCCGTGACGGCCGGGATCGGCCTGGAGGCACTCTGCGCCCGCTTCGAGGCCGCCGTCGACGACTACCGGAGCCTGCTTGCGAAGTCGCTCGCCGACCGGCTGGCCGAGGCGCTGGCCGAGCGTCTGCACGAGATCGTGCGCACGGATCTCTGGGGCTACGCGCCGGACGAGGTCCTCGACAATGACGCACGCATCGCCGAGCGCTATGTCGGGATCCGTCCGGCTCCCGGCTACCCGGCGTGTCCCGACCACTCGCAGAAGGCGCTCCTCTTCGACCTGCTCGAGGTGGAGCGTCGTGTCGGGATCACCCTCACCGAAAACTGGGCCATGTACCCGACCGCATCGGTCTCCGGCTGGTACTTCGCACGGCCGGAAGCCCGCTACTTCGGCCTCGGCCGCATCGGACTCGACCAGGTGGAGGACTATGCCGCGCGCAGCGGGATCTCGCTGGCCGAAGCGGAGCGCCGCCTCTCGCCCAACCTGGGGTACGACCGGGATCCGGTGCTGGAGGCGACGGCATGAGCGAGCGGCTTCGGGAGTGGATCGACGGGGACCAGGTCCATGTGATCGATGGCGCGATGGGGACGGTGCTGTACGAGGGCGGCGTGTTCGTGAACCAGTGCTACGACGAACTGAACCTCTCGGAGCCCGACCTCGTGCTGGGTGTCCACGCCGACTACGTCCGCGCCGGGGCGCAGCTCATCGAAACGAACACCTTCGGAGCGAATCCGGTCAAACTCGAACCGTTCGGCCTCGAGCCGGCCGCGCACGATATCAACGCGTCGGCGGCGCGGCTGGCCCGGCAGGCGGCCGGCGGGCGCGCCGAAGTGCTGGGAGCGATCGGCCCGCTCGGCATCCGCATCGAGCCTTGGGGCCCCACCTCGGTGGATGAGGCGGCCGACCTCTTCGGGCGGCAGGTCGCCGGGCTCGCCGAAGGCGGCGTGGACGGCTTCATCCTCGAGACCTTCTCCGACCTCGACGAACTGTTGCAGGCGGTCCGGGCGGTGCGCACGGTCGCGGGGGCTGCGCCGATCTTCGCGCAGATGACCTTCGGAGACGCGGGCCACACGGAATACGGCGCCACGATCGAAGCCGCGGCGGCCGCGCTGGAGAACGCCGGGGTGGACGTCATCGGGCTCAACTGCTCGGTCGGGCCGTCCTCCATGCTGTTCGGCGTGGAGCGCATGGTCGCCGCGACCGCGAGGCCGGTGTCCGCGCTGCCCAACGCCGGCCTCCCGCGGGACATCGGGGATCGGAAGATCTACCTCGCGAGCCCCGAATACATGGCCCGCTACGCCCGCCGCATGGCCGAGGCGGGCGCCCGCTTCGTGGGAGGGTGCTGCGGCACGTCGCCGGAGCACACGCGCCTGACCGCAACGCTGCTGGGGACCAACGGCCCCGGACCGGCCCGCGTGTCCGTCCCCCCTCCGAGCGAGGCGGATGGCCCGGCGGCCGCGGAGCCGCCTCCGCTCGCGGAACGCTCGGCCCTCGGCCGCCGGCTCGCGCGTCGCGAGTTCGTCCGGGCGGTGGAGTTGACGCCGCCACACGGCTGGGACCCGAGCGAACTGCTGGCGGGAGCCGGCCGCCTCCGCGACGCCGGCGTGCACGCGGTCCATGTCGTTGACGGCCCGGCGCACAGGAGCCGCATCGCCTCGCTCCCCGCCGCCATCGTCATCGAACGCGAACTCGGCATGGAGACGGTCCCGCACTACAGCTGCCGCGACCGCAACATGCTCGGCATGCTGAGCGACCTCCTGGGCGCGGCCGCGGCCGGCCTGCGCAACGTCTTCCTCATCACCGGAGACCCTCCGCGCGGGGGCCCCTACGACACGGGCGGCGTGTACGACATCGACAGCATCGGCCTAACCAACATCGTCCGGCAGCTGAACCTCGGCCTCGACCCGGGCGGAAGTTCGATCGGCGCCCCGACCTCCTTCGTGAAGGGGGTCGCGGTCAATCCCGGAGCGGTCGACCCTGAAGAAGAGGTCCGGCGCTTCGTCTGGAAGGCCGAGGCCGGCGCGGATTTCGCCGTCACCCAGCCCATCTTCGACCCCGGGCAGTTCCTCGCCTTCGCCGGCCGGATCGAGAGCTTCGGCGTGCCGCTCCTCGTGGGTCTATGGCCCCCCCTGTCGCTGGAGAACGCCGAATTCCTCGCACACGAGGTGCCGGGGGTCGACGTGCCTCCGGAGGTGCTCGAGCGAATGGCGCGGGCGCAGGAGCGCGGAACCGAAGCGGCTGCGCGTGAAGGTGTCGCCGTGGCCCACGAGATACTGGAAGCGGTGCGGCCTCAAGTCGCGGGTGCCCTAGTCAGCACGCCCGGCAACGAAGTCGACCGTGCGACGGCTGTAATGTCTGGTCTGTAGATAGCTCAGGTGCGTCGGGATTCCAGGGTCCACCGGATTCTAGGTTTCCACTTCCCAACCCCTAGCACGGGCGAACTCACGTAATGCCGCGAAGCGGTGGTCACACACCAACTCTGGAGCCGCGCTCGCTATCCGCCGCAAGCAGGTCGTCAAGTCCTCCGCGATGTGAGTGTCCTCGTCGATTACACAATATAGGAAGTCGAGAGCTTGCTGGGGAAATCTGTTGGCAAGGTCGGTTTTGCCTAGTCTTGAGCACACGCCATAGTCGAATTCTAGGGGCTCAAGCCATGACTTCAATACGTCAACAGCATTCGAGAACTCCCCTTCCGTCGCCACACAAATTCTCGCCAGAATATGCGCGAGGTGGCGATTCTCTGTAGAGCAACTTCTCGGCCAGGTCGACTCGAAGTACGGTCGGATGCGGCGTCTCCAGACCTTTTCCTTCGGTCCTTCCGCTGCCTTGAGTGTGTCGAGCAGGAAGTGACATGTCGCTTCAAGGCCTTCCTCGGGCAACTGCGCGGTCGCAGCTTTCAGTTCACTCGAAGCAGGCACATCGCCACGATTGAGGGCCACGAACGCCAAGAAGCTGGCGTATCGGCGACCGTAATCCCCGATCTTACTGTAATGGGTGGCTGTCTCGAGGAACGATTGCTTGACAGACTCCAGCAGGGGAAAGTAGAGACGCGGAGCCCACAAGAACCCCGCCCAGGCGGCACGTGCCTCAGCCTCTGACCGCTCCCAATCAAAAAGAGGCAAGAGGTATTGCATGGCCCACGGTCGATCAACTCTAAAAAGTAGGATTGTGTTCACGGCGATCCAAACACGGCCATGCCGGAGTGTTTCGCTGGTCGTGTCACAGACGGCCGTAAGGATCGCTTGGAGTTGATCGGGTAGTTGCTGACCGTCCCTTAGGGGGTTTCTCGTCCACCAGCGGAAAAGACCCTCCACTACATAACCTGCGGGATGGTTCAGGGCGTGGAGCACCGGATCTTCCTCGTTGCCCAAGATCTCACTTTCGGAAGGCGATTGCTCCAGAGCCCGGCGACACAGCGTCAAGAAGACTTCTTCGTTCGCGCTCAACGTCCCGGATGTCGCCCGGAGCCAGCGGCTAACTTCCCACGCAAGTTGCGCAATGGTGCTATCTGGTGCGTGTTCGAGGGTTCGAGAGACGGGCTCCCAAGATCGAGATTGGAAGTCCTCATCGGACCACGCCAGCAGAGCATCACGCCACTCCCGAAGAGGCCATCGGCCCTCATCCGCCAGTGCTTTCAAGGTCGCGGTGGCGAGTTGGAAATCACTCCTACAAAGCTCTGGCCAATCGGCGGCCGCAGCCCCTTCAACCGCCTCAGATTCTCGGAACCAGGAAAGCAACTTCTCTGGATCTCTGGGGAGGACCGTGCGTTTCTGGCCATCCCTCTCACCCTCCGGAGATGCCTCCGTCCATGAATCTTCCATCCAGAAGGGAAACTCGTCGCGCTCGTCTTCCGCGACTTGCCAAACCGGATATCGCGAACTCAGTTTGCCAAGAGCCACGTCCGCATTTGGCGTGAGCGTGTGGCCGGCAGCCGCCAACTTGGCCAGTCGGAGCCAGATCGCCCGGTCCCTTCGCTGGCGACCCTCGTCATCGTCCGGGTCCGACAGTACAGGCGGTCCCCTCAGGATCGCCTCTTGAAGAGTCGCGCTCTCCGGCGCATCGAGATGGCCAGCGAGGTCCACTAAGAGCCGGATCGCCTCGCGGCGGGTCTCAAGAGACCACAACCAGCGGGCGTCGTTAGCCAAGAGCCATTCCAGGCTCACCAAGGGTTCGATCAACCTAGAGGCCGCAAAGAAGCTGAGTCGCCGATAAAGCGGATACGGCGTACTCGCCCAATCCTCGGCCATGCGTTTCGCTCGAGTCGGCCTGAAGCTGAGGGTGGCGAGCCAAGCTTCCCGCACCAGATCGATCAGTGCCGTCCAATCGTCGAACCCTCGGTTCTGCCCATGCGAGGCAATGGAGGGTTGGCTCATGTGGGAGTGATCGACTTGCTCATTTGCCGCGCCGGTCGATCGCAACAACGCATGCGCATCCCCAAGCAGCATGTTGAAGTCGTCAAGCAACCCGGGAAGGAGATCCATTTCGGATAAGGTGGATACAAGTTGATCGACTTCGTCGTGTATTTTTCCCACTCCGAGAACGACGTCACACTCAAGAAGTGTGCTGAGTACTTCAATGTCGCATTCAGAATCGACACTCTCGGTGCGAATCCACGGCCTGCGGATCCGAAGCCGTGGCATTAGCAAATCGCGCAGCTCCAGCCGTAGAGCAGTTGTGAGCCCCTCTCTCTTGATGCGCTCCCGCCAAAGGTTGAGATGCCATGATCCTTCCGTCCGATGCCATGATGTCACACGACCCGCCAGTAGCAAACGCCAAGCTGTCTTCAACGCAGGTCTCGGGATCGTTCGGGGACTCCTAGTCTTAAGGTCATCCAACTCCGTCAGCTCATCCTCAAGGAGTTTGTCTACGTGGTCGAGGTGGCCCGTCATCTCGTGTGCGCACCTGGGATGAGGCTTCGTGCCTCCCTCGGCAAACCAAAGAAGTAGGTCGGGTTTGTCCAGATAACGAATGAGCCATCGGAGCAGGTGTCCGACAACGGGCGTGAGCCCTTCAGGAGACGAACCGGACCCCGAGCGCAAGTGTCGAAGGTCTAGCTCACTATTCTCGTCATGGCAGAAAAATTCGAGCCATTCAAGCGGTGGTGGTACGTCGAGGTCCGCAAAGGTGCTGGCAGGGCTGCCACTGGGGTCACTGAGAGCCCACAGCATCCGCGCAACGAAGTCGTCTTCGACCGTGCTTTGGACGGGATGTGCGTGAGCATGCGCGGTAAGGATGCTCCTCTTTCCGCCAATTCCATCTTGATAGATGCTTGCCCAGTGACGTAGCGTATTGTGCAAGTGGCTGTGATCCTTCTTGTTCGCTCCGCCAAGGTCGTAGGGGATCGGCTTGACGTGTCGTGCCTCCCAGGTCGCCCGGACGTGATCGTGGTCACCACCGCAGGGTGCGAAAGCAAACATCTCGGGCCGCGGCTCTCCGAGCAGTCTTTCAGCGGCGAGGGCATCGAGCATGTAGCGGAGAATCGGGTCGTCAATACTGTAGCCGACGAAACAGACGGTGTAGTTCCGAAATAGCTCGGTCACGAAGCGGCCGGCCCATCCTTCCGTCAGATACGCTAGGCCGAAGTCCCCACTGGACACGACAAGACGATTGAGGTCGGCCTCCGTTGGCTCCTCTGTGAGTAAACCGTGCAGGTACACCAAGCTGTTCCAGCGGGCCTTCGGCAATGGCACATGGGGGGCGGCGTCAGTTTGAACCGAGATCTGTCGCCTTGAATTCGCCTCTTCAAACAGCCGGTCGAAGTTGGTGGTTACAAGGTGAGTCAGTCCATCCCTGGCCGTAGCCAGGGTTAACAGAGCCTCATGCGTCGGCATGGCAGCTTCCCAATCCTCATCGGATTTGGGGGTTAGTATGTCACTGAGATGCCTGCGGACCGTCCACCGACTGCCGGCGGCCTCTTCCAGCAACATGATGGCTGTGTCGTATTGGCCCGCCTTCTTGGCTGCTTCCTGCACGGCGTTTGGGGTTTCGTGCAGTTTCGCGAATAGCAGCTCTACAAGATCCCCAAATAGAGGCAGGCCGGCGGGACATGAGACGCCGGCGCCAACAAAAAACGCAACTTGCCCATCTTCGTGATCGTTTAGGAGTCTTGAAGGAATGTCGGGGCCGTTCCGCAGGAATTGCATACCTTACGCGCGCCTCTCGGACTTGACGTGTTGGTCTCTTCGCCCTGCTTCAAAGTGATCGGAACAGCTCTCCGAACCAGGACACGCTAACCGCCGAGTTCGGCCAGTTTCTCGCGGGCCTCCCGGGCGGGCTCGGACGATTCGTCCGCGTTTTCCCACGCGATGAGCGCACTCTGCAGGTGCTCGATGGCGCCGGCAAGATCTCCACGCGACTCCAGCAGCAAGGCCAACTCGAGGTGCGCGTTGGGGTCCGCGGGTCGCAGGCGCAGCGCTTCCCGCAGTTCCGTCTCGGCCTCGTCCAGCCGTCCCGCCCTTCGCAGGGCGGCTCCGATCTCCCGATGGTGGTTGCGTGTCGGCGCCAGCCTCATCGCCTCGCGGAAGTTCGCGACCGCCGACTCGTAGTCGCCGTCGCGCTCGTCGATGCGCGCGAGATCGGCCATCAGTCGCGGGCGTTGCACGCCCATATCGTTGGCCTCCATCGCATCCATGGCGGCGTGGTATGCTGCGCGAGCCGCGTCCGTATCGCCCGTCCCGAGGGCGAGGTGGATCCGCCAGTGCGGAACGTCCAAATCGCTCACTGGAGGCTGCAACCGGGACGCCAGATCCTCGAAGAGCGTGACGGCCTCATCGTACCGGCCGGCATCCAGGTAGAGGTCGATGTCCGAGAGTTGGTCCGGGACGATCTGCAGCGGCGCCCATACCTGCGACACCTCGTCCAGCCAGGCGTCCGTCAGACCGATGGCGTCCTCGATCTGCCCGCGAAACCGATGGAAGGCCTTCAGGTCGTCCAGGACTTCCGCCCTCTGGTTCGGGGTGCGGGCAAGGTCGAACGCGCTCTCGTATCCCACCCGCGCCTCCTCGAAACGGCCCACATCGAGATCCAGCGCCGCAAGTTCGGTCACGAGTTCGACCATGCCCGGCCGCAGGATGAGCGCGCGGTCGAGAAGTTCGCGCGCGGCCTCGTGCTCCCCGCGCCGCCGCCGGAGTCCGGCAAGGTCGAAGTAACCCGAGTAGTCGTCTCGAGCCCGTTCCACATATCCCTCGAGCGTCGACAGCGCCTCTGCGTCGTTCCCGAGTCTCAGGTGTGCCGTGGCGATCTGCCGGAGCAGGGAGTGTTCGTTGGGGCTCAGTCGGTACAGCGTCGCGAGCGTCCCGAGCATCCCCTCCCAATCTCCCCTGATGGCCTGAACCCCGAGGAAGCTGCGCAGCGCGGACGGATCCTCGGGATGGAGTTCGACCCACATCTCGAGGACGGCCCAGGCCTTATCCAGCTGCTGCGTGATGAAGTAGTAGTCGGACTTCACGCCGAAGCGAGTTCGTTCCGGAAGGCGGTAGAGATGATCGATGGCCGCCTGCATCGGAGCGATCGCTTCCTGTGTCCGGTTGGTCAGCAATAGCAGCAAGCCAAGCTGGTACTGGGCCATGGCGAACGTCGGGTCGAGCGTGGTCGCAAGGCGCAACTGCTCGAGCGCGCCGTCGATATCCGGCGGGGTGCCGAACAATGCGACCGCGGCTCGGCCGAAAGCCTCCCACGCCGCGTCGTCTCCCGTGAACCGTTCCCGAATCGGAAGATCTTCCACCTCGTCGCGCCGGGGGATATCCAGCGCGTCCCGGAGCACTGCCGACATTTCGTCGATGAGGTTGAGAAGGTCGGGTCCCTCGTGCAGCGTCTCGCTGACCCGGGAACCGTTGCCCACCTCGTGCAGCGTCAACGTCGCCCGGTAGGCGCCTTCCTCGCGGTCGAGGGTGCCCGCGGCCAAGAAGTCCGCGAAGAATTCCTCCGACACCTCGCGCTTGAGCGACAGCGGCACATCCCGAAGCGCGGTGAACCCGCGTTCTCGCAGCCGCTGCGTGAGAAACGCAAAGGAGACCGGCTCGAAGAAGTCGTCGGCGGCCAGGTCGACTTCGAGCGCCAGGGGCACCATATACGTGACCCAATCCTCGTCTTCGTCGAGACCCGGACCCGCGTCGAACGGGAAGAGCACCGTCCGCTTCCGGAACTCCGGCTTGGGCACCACCCGCTCGACGAGTTCTCCGTCCTCCGTCTCGACGGACACCTCGGTCGTCGCCGCGCCCAGATCCCTCCCGCCGAACACGAGAAGCAGAATCCCGGCCGTGACCGCGAGGTTCGCTGGAATCCCGATCTTCTCCGTGAGGGGGGCCTTGTTTCGCCCCTCCCGTCCGTGGAACCAGGCGAGCATGAATACGCTCGGCACGAGGAGCAGGAACACGGTCAGCGAGAACCTCGTCCAGTGGGGAGAGAGGAGGAACTCGTCGACCATGAAATCGATAAACTGGACGAGCCCCCAGGAAGCACCCGCGTAGATCGCGAGCACCTGCGGTACCCGCCGCTGCAAGAGGTTCCGGGTCACACCGGCCACTGTGTACCTCCGTGCTCCATGTCTGCGGAGGGCCTCGACTGCGACGCCTCCGCGCAGCCCGCGGTCCCGCGGTTGACGGGAGCGATCTCCGTAGCTTCCATGTGCAGTCCAGGAATCCACACGAGTGAGGAATCATGCGAGATTCAGGATCGACCCCTTGGCGAATCTTCAGGATGGTGGCGCTCCTCGCCACCTCCGTGCTGATTGGAGCTTCGACCGCGTCCGCCCAGGGGACGCGCGGACTCTATCTTTCGATGGGCGTGGGCTTTGCCCAAGGCGCCGCTACCGAGACGACGCTCTCCGGCCCGAACAGTCCCACGCGCTGCGACAGGTTGCTGTACCCGAATCTGACCGATGCGCCGCGCGGGGAAGTGGACTGTCTCGCGGGCTCCGAGTTGGGCGGCCTGTACTCCTACGACCCGGAGTTGGGACTCTCCGGCGGCCTCGCCGTCGGTTATTCCCTCGGCCAACTCAGCGTCGAGCTGGAAGGGCTGCAGCGGCACCAGATCATCCACAACACGCTCTTGACCCTCGGTACGCAGTCGGGAGCCGCGATCACGGGGAAGGAGACGGAATGGAGTCCGGAGCGGCCGCCGTGGGGAGACATCTCCGAGTTCCGGGGGCGGCAGTTCTTCGCCAATCTCACCTATTCGCTGCCGACGGGGAGCCCTCTGACGCCGTATTTCGGCGTCGGCGGGGGACTCTCCCACGTCGCCTATCGCTACTACATCGGGTTCGCCCGCAAGTCGATCTCCGAGGGCTACCTCGAGGCCTTCGGGGGGTCGCGAACGGACCCCGGCGCCTCGCCCGACTGGCAGCGCGCCGCGGCGGGAACCGTCAGCGAGCTGGCGACGGACGTCTCCGAAACGGGGCTGGGATACCAGATCCTGGCCGGCGTGGACTACGCCCTCTCCGACGAGGTCTCCATCGGTCTGAAGGGTCGGTGGGTCGAGACGCCGGACGTCAGCGTGGACGCCCAGTGGACGACGATCCGAAGCCACGCGCCGGTACACGCGGATGGCTCTACACCTTTCATCTCGACGATGGATTTCACGCGCCTGGGATACTGGGCCGTGAGCGCCACCATGAAGTACCGCCTGTAGCGGTCGCGTCGCGGGCAACTCGCACGCAAGGCAAGTGAGCCGAACGACGATCCGGCGCGTCGCGGCGGCGGTGCGGGCGGGTGGCGGCGGGGCGCGGCGCGAAGCTGAAGCCGCGATCCGTCGCCATGAGGCCAGCGACCTGAATGCGTATATCGCGTTCGACGCCGACGCCCTGCGGCGGCAAGCCGATGCCATCGACTCCGCGGCCGGTCGCGGCGAGGATCCAGGCCCTCTCGCCGGCGTCACGGTCTCGGTCAAGGATCTGTACGCACTCGACGGATATCCGCTGCGGGCCGGAACCAGGCGGGCGCTCCCCGCCTGGCCGGAAGGCTTCCTTGTCACGTCGCTCCGCCGGCTGGGCGCCGTTTTTACCGGTAAGACGCACACCGTCGAGTTCGCCTTCGGCGGGGTCGGGTTGAACCCCAACACGGGAACGCCCGTGAACCCATGGGACGCGGACGAACACCGGGCCCCCGGCGGATCATCGGCCGGGGCCGGGGTGAGCCTGTGGGAAGGGTCGGCGAGGATTGCCCTCGGCTCGGACACGGGGGGCTCGATCCGCATCCCCGCCTCGGCGACCGGGGTCGTGGGCCTCCGTCCCACGACCGGCCGCTGGCCGACCACGGGCGTCGTCCCGCTGAGCACGTCGCTCGACACGGTGGGGATGCTCGCCCATACCGTGGAGGATCTCCGCTACGCGTTCCGCGCCATCGACCCGCCCGGGCGAGGCGGGGATGAGTCGGATGACGCGGTCCCGGAGGGTGTTTCGGGGCTGAGGATAGGGGTCCCCGCGTCCCGTCTGTGGACGGACGCGGACGCCGGGATCGCGGCCGTCGTCGAGGCGGCGCTGGAAGAGCTTCGTGCGGCCGGCGCGGACATCCTTGAAGTAGAAGCTCCCGAGTTGGACGACGCATCGGAGCGTTACCTGTCCGGACCCATCGTCCAGCCCGAGTTCGTGGAGTTCCTCGAGCGCGAGCTGCCCGACTGGATTCCGCTTCTGGATCCGATCATCGGCACTCGATTGCAAGCCGCGGGCCGCGTGCCGGCGCTCGAGTATATCGCCGCTCATGAGCACCGCCGCGGACTCTCGGCCACCGTTCACGCCCGACTGGCCGCCGAGCGGATCGACCTCCTTGCGACTCCGACGCTCCCCATTTCACCGCCCCCGCTCGCAGCCCTCACCCGGCTCAAGGCCTACAGAAAGGCCAACCGCGCCATGCTCTCCGGCACGTGCCCCGCCAGCATGCTCGACATGTGCGCCATCTCGCTTCCGGCCGGGATTGATGGCGAGGGAATGCCTGTCGGCCTGCAGCTGATGGGACCCTCCGGCGGAGACCTGGCGCTCCTGGCTCAGGCGGCCGCCGTAGAGGGCGTGCTCGGGACCAACCTGACGCGATTGGGGACGCCGCCGCGGGTTGCCGGCTAGTCGACGCGGCCGCTACGGGGCCGGGTCGGACGCTTGCGGGTAGGAGCCCAGGATCTTGAAGGACGACGCCCGCGCGCGGATGCTCGCGAGGGCCTCCGCCACGACGGGATCTTCCCGGTGACCCTCCATGTCGATGAGGAAGACGTATTGCCCGAGACTGCTCTTCGCGGGCCGCGACTCGATCTTGTGCATGTTGATCCGCCGGTCCGCCAACTCGCTGAGCACCCCGTGGAGCGTGCCGGGCCCGTCGGCGGAGAAATCGAAGCAGATGGATGTCTTGTCCCTCCCCGTCGGCGTGTGATCATCGCGCCCCAGCACGACGAACCGGGTGCGGTTGCCGGGGACGTCCTCGATGCGGGACGCGCGGACGGAAGCCCCGAGAACCTCGGCCGCTCGGCGGCTGGATATGGCGGCGGTCGCGCGTCCCCCGGCCTTCATGTCGTGGACGGCGCTCACCGTGCTCAGCGAGGCCACCGCCTCGGCCCCCGGGAGATGATGCTCGAGATAGCCGCGACACTGGGCGATTGCCTGGGGGTGGGAGTAGACGACCTCCACGTCCTCCAACGCGATATCCGACGCCGTGAGCAGGCAGTGGTGGATCGGGACCACGACTTCCCGCCGGATCTTCAGCTCCGTGCGGTGAACGAGCAGGTCGGTCGTCAGGGTGACGGCGCCTTCCGTGCTGTTCTCGAGCGGGACGATGGCCTCGTCCACCGCACTGGTCTCGGCCGCGGCCACGACAGCGGCGATGTCCCCCAACGCCACGTGATGTGCCGCCGGAGCGTACTCCCGGGCGGCCTGCTGGCTGAACGTCCCGGGTGGCCCGAGGTAGCCGACCCTGACGCCGTCGTTCTCATTCATCCGGCAACATACGCCGGAGGCAGCGTTGCCGTGAGAAACCCTGCCGCGGTACCGGAGGCTGACGGGTCGCCTTCCGCCGCTCCTCGATCCGCGCCTATCTTCGGCGGACCATTAACCGCCGTCGACGATCAGGTACGGAGCCTCGCCATGAACCGCATCCCGCGTCGCGTCTCTCTGTTGCTGGCGCTCTCCCTCTTCACACCGCTGACGGGTCCCGCCGAGCCCGCGGCGCTGACCGCGCAGGAAGTTACCCCCGGAGCGGTCACGCTGGATTCCGCGTTTCTGGCGGGATACCGCTGGCGGAACCTCGGTCCCGACCGGGGCGGGCGCTCCATAGCTACGAGCGGCGTCGTGGGGCGCCCGCTCGAGGGCTACTTCGGCGCCACGGGGGGCGGCCTGTGGAAGACGACGGACGGGGGAGAGAACTGGTTCCCGGTCACCGACTTCAAGATCACGTCGGCGTCGGTGGGCGCGGTCGCCGTCTCCGAGACGGACCCGGACCTCGTCTTCATCGGCACCGGGGAGACGTGCATCCGCGGCAACATCATGCCGGGGGACGGCGTGTACCGGAGCCGGGATGCGGGCGAGACGTGGGAGCACGTCGGCTTCTCGGAATCCGACGGGATCGCGAAGATCCGCATCCATCCCACCGACCCGAACATCGTCTACGTCGCGTCGTTCGGGAAATACGGCGCGCCGAGCGAGGAGCGGGGCCTCTTCCGGAGCACGGACGGGGGCGACAGCTGGGAGCGGATCCTGTTCCGCGATGAGCGCACCGGCGCGGTGGACATCGCCCTCGACCGCAACAACCCGGACGTGATCTACGCCGCTCTGTGGGAGGCCTTCCGCAAGGAATACACGATGTCCTCCGGCGGCCCCGGGAGCGGGATGTTCAAGAGTACCGACGGCGGAGACACATGGACGGAGATCACCCGGAACCCCGGCATGCCGGCCGAGGGCGTCGTGGGGCGGATCGGACTCGCCGTGTCCAGCGCCAACTCCGATCGCGTCTTCGCGCTGTTCGAGCACGCGGACGGGGGGCTCTTCCGCAGCGACGACGGCGGCGAGACGTGGGAACTGGTCAACGACGAGCGCCGTATTCGGCAGCGCGCCTTCTACTACACGCACGTGTTCGCCGACCACCACGATCCCGATGTCGTGTACGTGCAGAACACTTCGCTCTTCCACTCGACCGACGGCGGCGTGACGTACGAGGTCATCAACAACGGGACGCACGGGGACTTCCACGACTTCTGGATCAGCCCGGAGGACCCCGCGCACCTGATCGTGGCCAACGACGGGGGCGGCGCGGTCAGCTTCGACACCGGCCAGCACTGGACGGACCAGGAGTTCTCGACCGCGCAGTTCTACCACGGCGTGACCACGGCCCACGTCCCGTTCCATGTCTGCGGCTCGCAGCAGGACAACAGCACGCTGTGTCTGCCTTCAGCCTGGAACGCGAACCGGTTCGGTTTCGGGCAGGCCCCACCGTTCGGCGGTCAGCCGGCGAGCGTCACGGAGGGTTCGATGGAGGTCGCGTACCGCGCCGGGGGCGGGGAACCGGGCTACATCGCGCCGGACCCGAAGGATCTCGACGTTTTCTTCTCCGGCACGAACAACGGGCGCTATCTCGACCGCTTCAACCGGCGGCTCGGCACCTCGCGCGAGGTGAACCCCTATCCGTGGTTCTATTCCGGAGAGCCGGCGAGCGAGATGGTGGAGCGCTGGCAGTGGACCTTCCCCATCATCTTCTCCCCCCTCGATCCGAACGTCCTCTACACCTCCTCGAATCGGCTCTGGAGGACGACGAACGGAGGGGATGACTGGGAGGCGATCAGCGGCGACCTCACGCGCGCCGACCCTTTGACGCTGGGCCATTCCGGCGGGCCGATCACCGGGGACATGAACGGCCCCGAGGTCTACGCCACGATCTTCTCGGTCGGGCCGGGGAAGGTGGACATCGATGTGGTCTGGACGGGGTCGGACGACGGCCTCGTGCATGTGACGCGCGACGGCGGCGCGACGTGGACGGACGTGACCCCGCCGGACATGCCGGACTTCGGGCGCGTGAGCCAGATCGACGCCTCGGCCTTCGGCGCGGGCCGCGCGTACGTGTCGGTGCGGAAGCCGCTCCTGAACGACCTCTCGCCGTACATCTGGAAGACGGACGACTACGGGGCGACGTGGACGAAGATCGTGGACGGGATCCGGGAAGACGCCTACGTGCACGCGGTGCGCGAGGATCCGAACCGACAGGGGCTGCTGTACGCCGGGACGCAGCACGGCATGTACATCTCCTACGACGACGGCGCGCACTGGCAGGAGCTGAACCCGGGGTTCCCCGACGTGCCGGTGTCGGACGTGATCGTGGAGCACAACGAACTCGCGATCGCGAGCCACGGCCGCGGCTTCTGGGTGCTCGACAACCTGGCGCCGCTCCGGCAGGCGCGGGCGGGACTGACGGAGGAGGCGATCGCGCTGTTCGATCCGGCGACCGCGTACCGCTCCGCCAACGGCGCGACGCTGTCGTGGTGGTTCCGGGAAGCGCCCGAGGAGGCCCGGCTCGAGATCCTCGACGCGTCGGGGACGTTGCTGCGCGCATACGAGCCGGCCGCGCGTCCGGACCCGGCCGCCGAGGGGGATTCGACGGCCGCGGAGGGTGAGGAAGCGGCGGCGGCCCCGGCCCGGGACCGCTGGGCCGGTCCGGCGATGCCCGCCGATGCCGGCCTGAACATGCTGCAGTGGGACCTGCGCACCGCTCCCGCCGCGACTTTCCCCGGCATGATTCTGTGGGGCGTGCGCACGATGTCGCCTGCGGTGCCGCCCGGCAGGTACACGGTGCGCCTCACCGCCGACGGCGAGGTGCGGACGACGGAGATCGAGGTTGCCCGTCACCCGTGGATCGAGGGCGTGACCGACGAGGACCTGCAGGAACAGTTCGAGTTTGGGATGCGGATCCGGGAGCGCGTGAACGAGGCGAACTCGGCCGTGATCGCCATCCGGCGCGTGAAGTCGCAGCTCGACGACCGGCTGGAGGCGTCGGATGACGCGGCGCTGGCGGAGGCCGCGGACGCTCTGCGGAGCGCCGCCTCGGGCGTCGAGGGGGACATCTATCAGGTGCGGAACCGGAGCAACCAGGACCCGCTCAACTTTCCGATCCGGGTGAACAACCGGCTCGCGAACCTGCTCTCGATGTCCGAGCGCGGCGACGGCCGGCCCGGGAGCGGGATGTACGAGGTGTTCGAGATCATGGTCGCCGAACTCGAAGGCTACACGACCCGCCTCGAAGATGTATGGCGGGTCGAACTGGCCGCGGTGAACCGCGAATTGGAGCGTCTCGGACTCGCCCCGGTCGATCCGGCCGACGAATCGGTCGAACTCGTCTCCTGAACGGCGGAAGGCCCGGGGCGACGTTCCCGCGGGAACGTCG
>LXNI01000130.1_pt1 | contig 91335 bp, 68 predicted proteins | sample 809091 | NCBI WGS metagenome assembly LXNI01 (sample SAMN04870527, study PRJNA318959) | sponge metagenome | biome: 01000161; feature: marine sponge reef; material: water | host: Sarcotragus foetidus | place: Greece: Milos, Mediterranean Sea | collected 2013-05-29 | depth 5-7 m | reverse complement strand
TCGGCTCGTAGCGGTGCGCCTTGGTCACGCCGGACTTCAGGTTGTCCGGCACCACGATCTCGGGCACCGCGCCGAAGTACTCAAGCGTGCGCACATGCGAGCCGATCCAGTCGCTCAGACCCTGCGTCCAGGTCGCCTCGGCATAGGTGTAGTTGGACGCGCCCAGCGCCGCGACGAAGACCTCCGCCTCCTTGACCTCCCCGGTGAGCGGGTCGATCACCGAAGCGGTCAGCCCACTGTAATCCACGAACAGCTTCTCCCCGGCGCGATGATCCTGGCGCATCACCACGTCCAGCCGGCTGCGCCAACGCCGGTAGTACAGGCAAAACGTGCTGTACTGGTAACCGTCGGGGTTCGCCGCCTTGTACTCGTCCCACAACAACTCCAGCGTCACGCCCTTGCCCTTCAGTTCCCGGTGCACCTCGACCCAGTCGGGCTCCGGACGCGCCACGCGCGACGGCGGCAGCGGCGGGAACAACCGCCGCTCCAGCTCCGCATCGTCCAACTCCGCCGGCAACGGCCACGACAGCCCGCAACGCTCGGCCCGGCGAAGATAGCTCGACACCGACGGTCGGCTCAGACTGACGCTGCGCGCGATCCGCCGCACGCTGAGCCCCAGAGCCCACTTCTGACGCAAAACTTCTCTGATCTTTCGCATGGATGACCTTTTCCTCGGCATCTGCCTGCTCCTTGTGTGGAAAACAGGCAGCGTACTCAGGCCGTCATCCGCGGCGGTGCGCTTCAGGGTGGCAACTTTGCCTTAGAACAGGTGGCAACTTTGCTTTAGAAAGGGTGGCAACTTTCGGTTAGAACAGGTGGCAACTTTCGCGTAGAACGGGTGGCAACTTTCCCTCAGAATACGCAAACGAGCAAATGCCGTCCATCTCCCGGGGGCGAAATGATTACGGACAGGGTAACCGTTCTGCCTTCAGGTGATGGCGGCGGACTTTTGTGCGAAATGTCCCGCGATTTGGTCCGCTCGCATTGCTGGAGCGGATTCCACCCCCCAATGACGGAACGATTACGGCGACGAAGTGCCAGCGGAAATTTGGCTTCATGCCTTGCTTTGCGGGCGCCAAGATCCAGTTCATCCCCTGGCGCCGGAACGGTTACCGGACAGGCTTTGACTGGTTCGCAGTCGAAAGTGAATTGATTGGTTCCGGTTTGATGACGGATCGGCGAGCGCCGAAGTTCAAACCGTCAAGAAGCGAATTATATTTTTATTAAAATCAATAGGTTAAATTCTATGCGCTGAGTATGATCTGTCAGTACGATTAACCGATGTAAAAACCCGCTGTCGTGCTCGAAGTCCAGACCCGCGGAGGCCGATGAACTCGACTGGAAGATGCCCCGGTAGATGTAGTCGCTGACCATGCCGAAATTGGCCGAAACCTGGGCCATGGACACGGTCGGCACCGCCGTGAAGGCGAGTAGTATCAATGATCGTGCAATCGTCATTGCAATGTCCTCCTGAGTGTTGTCTTTCGAAATGACGCGCAAGCGATGCACTATCCGTGCCAAGAGTAACGTTTCATATAAATATCAATAAGTTACAAATTCACTCGGATTCATGGGCATGGAACACGCACCACTGTGGGACAGGTCCGGCACCAGAACGGCGCGAAAGCTACCCGCAGCCCGCTTCACGGGCTATGATTTGAACCGTCTTCCATCTCGTTGAAGGAAATACGTCATGGTCACGACTGCTTCCCTGATTCTTCCCGTCCTCCTGTCCGCCGCCCTGGTCTGGGTGGCGTCCGCGCTCATCTGGACCGTGCTGCCGTGGCACAAGAAGGATTTCGCGCCCTTGCCGGACGAGGCGGACACGCTGGCCAACCTGGCCGCCCAGGACCTTGCCGCCGGGCAGTACATGTTTCCGTACGCCGACTCGCCGGCGGCGATGAAGGAAGAACGGGTACGCAAGGCATTCGAGGAAGGCGCCGCCGGATTCATCACCGTGCTGCCCCGAGGTATTCCCAACATGGGGCGCAACATGGCGTTGAGCGCGATCCTCAATGTGGCCGTTGGCGCGCTCATTGCCTGCGTGGCGTGCCTGACGCTGGCTCCAGGCGCGGAATACATGACGGTTTTCCGGGTCACGGCCGTGGCCGCCTGGCTGGCCTACGGCACCGGCACGGTATACGACGCAATCTGGTTCGGCCGCCCCTGGAGCAGCGTCTTCAAGGGCTTCGGCGATGCATTGATCTACGCTCTGCTCACCGGCGGCGCGTTCGGTTGGCTGTGGCCCTAGCAGCTTTCGCACCGGCGTCTGGAGCGAATTCTGCTAGAGAGTGTACGGCATCGATCAGTGCGGTACCTCGTTAAGCACTACTGAGAGTTGAGGACTGGACTTGAAGCACGCAAACGCGTTTGTCGCTCTCGTGATCCTCATGGCCTCGTGTGCCACTGAGGAACCGGGAAACGTTTCCGACACGATCGCGGATCAGTATTCGCGTCCAGACTACATCGACGAGATTTTCCGTCGGGTTGGCACCAACGAGTTCTCGTACCCGATTAGCCAGGATGATTGGATTCATATTCAGAGGCTGCCAGCCGCAGGAAGAGAGGATCGCCACGCAGAAGTGGCAGATTGGGGATTTGTCGCAGAACATTGTGGACCGGCGAATGAGGATGATGGCGACGTCATGAGCGCAATTGCGGCACTGGCCGCGGAAACGCGAATCGTGATCATCAATGAAGCGCACGACCGCCCACATCACAGGGAGTTCACCAGAAGAGTGGCGACAAGGATTGCGCCGTTGGGATACACGCACTTCGCCGCCGAAGCTTTTGAACCGGACACCCTGGTAAACGACGAGTCTCCCTACGCGCGCACTGACTTCGGCAATTACGTCAACGAACCCGTCTTCGGAAGCCTGGTTCGCACTGCCAAGGAACTGGGACTTGTTCTGGATGCGTACGACTCAAATGTCGGCAACTCCGAATGGGATCTCGATCTCGAAGAGGCAATCAATCGGCGCGAAGAACGGCAGGCATCGCGCCTGGCCGAGATCATCGCAGACATGCCTGAATCCGAGCGGATACTCATTCATGCGGGCTATACGCATGCGGCGGAAGTGCCAATCATTGGGCCCGGCGGCAATCCACTGGATTGGATGGCCGCACGGCTGAAGCGCCGTACCGGAATCGATCCGCTGACGATCGATCAGACGGCTTGCCTGTCTGATTCAGATCGCATCCAATTGGCTGCCCCAAGTCCGCGGCACGCGCCTGGGCAGCACGATCTGATGGTCGCTCACCCGGCCTTGACATTCGCCGATAGGAGGCCCGAATGGCGTGCCGAGGGCGCGATCACCAAAGTTCGGATTCCCGGCGAACTCATCACCCAAAGCGCCCGCACCATCGTCGAAGCCAGGTATGTCGACGAGCCGATGGACGCGGTTCCCATCGACCGGGTGATGCTATGGCCCGGCGAATCTTTACCGCTCCTGCTACCGGCCGGGTCCTACCTGATCACAGGATTCCACGAAGGCTCGGATGAGCATGCGTCTACAAGGGTCGACATCGGTTCACAGTGGTAGTGAGCAAGACCGCTTGGGACGCGGTCTTCCTGGTTCATTCCGGCCAACTCATGCGATCAAAAAAGATCTTGCCTGCCACCCGCCTGAACACGTGCGGCATGCGAAGCGCAGCTTCCAGCAATGCGCCGGCAGGCAGGTAATCGTAGACCCTTCTCGCCGCCGTTTGCCAGGGACGCCGCGGATAGCGTTCTCGAATCACGTCTCCCGGGTGCCGTCCGCCATCCCGCAGGTAGTCCGCGATTGCCTGTCCACCCAGCCGTCCGAAGAGATAGGCTCGGTGGATACCACCGGCTGTCAGGGGCGACACCATTCCGGCCGCATCGCCGAGGAGCATGACACCGTCGCCATAGAACCTTTGCAGAAGCCCGCCGATCGGGATGATCCCGCCCCGCTTCTCCAGAATCGCGCGTTCCGACAAACCGAATAACGAATCGATGCGCCGAATGAACCCGGGGAGATCGGCCGTGTGCGTAGAGTGGCACGCCAGCCCAACCTGCGTCACGCCGACGCCCGGCAACACCCAACCGATATAGCCGGGGGCAAACTCGGGGTCAACGAAGCAATGCAGACTAACCTCCGCGTCCCGGAGAGTTTCGTAAGCGTATTCCACGCCCTTCAGAAACATTGTATTTCGGTCAAGCCCCAACATTTTCGCGACTTGCGAGCGCGCGCCGTCAGCGCCGACCAGGAAACGGCATGTTGTTCCTGTGCCCTCAAAAACCCAGCGGCCATGCTGCCACGTAGCGCCGCTGAATGTCTCGCCCAAAGCGATTTCGACGCCGAGATCTCGTGTTACTTCCTGAAGCCACCCCAAGAGCCCGGCCGTATCCGTAGCGAGAAAAAAATAGTCGGCCCGCTCCGCCGACAGAGAACGCAGGCTAGGACCATACACCCTGACTCTTGTGATTTTCCGAACCAGGTGCCTCGGCGCCGACCATTCATCCTGGGCCTCCTTTACCAGGATGCCGGTGGTATGAATGTGGTCCCCCGCTCTCGACTTCTTTTCGAGCACCAGAACGTTGAGCCCGCGTCCGGCGAGCTCCCGGGCACAAGCCAGGCCGGCAAAGCCGGCGCCCACAATAACAACGTCGTAATCCATTCGCGCCCGGTTCGCGTCCTTGATTTCACCACTCGTTATATTGGCAGGCTGGATTATCCCCCGCCGACCCGATCGTTGCGAACCGGTACGCGACCATCGGTGTTGAATGCGAAGGGCACTGACCGATTGTCCGGGTCCCACATGTCCGCGTGGGTTTGAATCTGCAGATGCAGGTGCGGCATGGTCGTGTTGCCGGAGTTTCCGACCAGGAGGAGCGCGTACGAGCGGCTAGAACTCCTCCGGCGCAACGGTCAGCGCCAGCCCATCCAATTCGTCGGTCAACATGATCTGGCAGCTCAGGCGCGAACGCTCGGGATCGAAGTACATCGATTCGCTGACCAGCAGATCTTCCTCGTCGTGCCGGGGGGGCAACTTTGTCAGCCAGTCGGGGTCTATATGGACATGGCAGGTGGCACAGGAACACAGCCCCCCGCAAATGGCATCCACACTGTCATCCAGATCCCGGATGTTCTCCATTACTGTCATGCCGGTCTGGCCGTCGATCTCGACTTGCCGGCCCTCGCGATCGGTCACTGCCAACTTCGCCATTTCGCCCGCCTCTGGATGCCTTGGAAGCGGGCACTATACTACTGTTGTACCCGCAGCTTAACTGCCACATGCTGACGCACCCAGGGAATGGATATTCAGATCGTTAACGGCGCAGCCGAGGCCTCGGGCGCAGACCTTGTGGTCATGATGAAGGCACCGGCGAACGCCAAGCGCAGGCTGGCCGCCGAGATTGGCGAACTTGCGGGCGAAGCCGCCGCCCACCTGCTGGCCTGTGCGCTGGAAGATGCGCGCGCCTGGCCTGGGTCCACCTGGCTGTCACCGGCAAACCAGTGTGATCTGGACTGGCTACTGTCGGAAGTCGACGCTCAGCCAACCGGGACGTATCGATTGCCTGCCGCAGGGACCGCCAGTCAGCCTGACTCCCGGAAAGAGCAGCGCAGCGGGATTTGCGGACTCGTTCCTCAACAGGGGGCGAATCTGGGCGAACGCATCAACTATGTAGACAGTTACGTGCGCCGCCGAGGGGCCGACAAACTCCTGTTCGTTGGAACGGACTGTCCGGGCCTTGATTCCGCCTACCTCGAGCAGGCTGCTTCCAGCCTTCAGAAAGCAGACGCCGTTCTGGGTCCTGCCGGAGACGGCGGCGTAGTCCTCATGGGTGCACGCCTGCCCTGGCCGGACTTGCGTGGGTTGGGTTGGAGTACGCAAGGTCTTGGTGGGGAACTCCGGGGCCTTTGCCGCGAAGCCGGTTGGAGCATTGCGACGCTGGATGTTCGCGACGACGTCGACACCGTGGCTGACCTGCTCGGGGCCGGGGACTTGCTCTCGGAAGACGGGCGAGCCTCGCGGCGTGGTTTGAGCGAGTGGGTGAGCGCCCATTACGTCCCACTGGCGGAGCGGCGACCTGGCGGGGCGGATGCAGCTCCCCGGGAACCTGCACCATGAGCCCGCTGCGCATGCTCGACGATTACCCGGGCGCACGCCACGACCGCGCCTGGCGCGAACTGGTGTTCCCGCGGGACTACCGCAATCCCACCCCCCGTTCACGGTATCACCTGGTGGTGATCGGAGCCGGGCCCGCAGGCTTGGTCATCGCGATCGCAGCAGCAGGACTGGGAGCGCGAGTCGCCCTGGTAGAGCGCAAGGCAATGGGCGGCGACTGTCTCAATGTGGGCTGCGTCCCCTCAAAGTCGCTGCTTGAGTTCACCCGGCGGAATCCAGGCTGCGAAGCGGACGAAGCCTTTACCTGGTTACGGCGGGTCCGGGCGGACATCGCCCGTCACGATTCAGTGGAACGCTACCGCAGCCACGGCGTGGACGTATTCCTTGGCACGGCGCAATTTCTGGACGGTGAGAGCGTTGCAGTAGGGGAGCACCGGCTCCGCGCCCGGCGGTTCGTGGTCGCGACGGGCGCGCGGGCCGCGATGCCGCCAATTCCGGGGCTGGCTTCCTGCGAACCCCTCACCAACGAATCGATATTCGATCTGGTGGAGCCGCCCCGACGACTGGCGATACTCGGGGCCGGGCCCATCGGTTGCGAGATGGCTCAGGCGATGGCCCGTCTCGGAGTGGACGTGCACTTGTTCGAATTGGCAGACCGGGTACTGCCGGGTGAGTCGGCTGACGCCGGACGCGTACTGGGAGCCGTGCTTGAATCCGACGGTGTGACACTTCACCTCGGATCCCTCGTCTCGGACGTAACCGTGGGCGACAACGGGCCCATGCTGCACACCGACGGGACCAGCGTCGCCGCCGGACAAGTCCTGGTCGCCGCAGGGCGGCGTGCGAACATTGAAGGATTGGACCTTCAAAAAGCGGGTGTGGAAGTCCGCGACCGATTGATCGTGGTGGACAGGAAATTGAGAACCACCAATCGGAGAATCTACGCCGCCGGCGATGTCTGCTCCAGGTTCCAGTTCACGCATCACGCCGATGCACATGCAAGAATCGTCGTCCAGAACGCGCTGTTTGCGCCCACGGCATCCACGTCATCCCTGGTGGTGCCCCGATGTACCTATACCGAGCCGGAGGTGGCCCAGGTGGGCCCGACCCACGAGGAACTCGATCTTGCGGGAACCGCCTACGACAGCTACCGCCAGGAGTTTGCGGATCTGGAACGCTGCAAGACCGCAGGCGACCGGCGCGGTTTCGTCGAGGTGACTACGCAAAAGGGCCGGGACAGGATTCTGGGAGGAACCATTGTCGGAGAAGGCGCAGGCGAACAGATCGCCGGGCTCTGCATAGCGATGAACAATGGCCTGGGGCTCAGCAGGCTGGGCAAGACCATGCTGCCCTACCCGACCCGCGGCGAGTACATGCGCCGCCTCGCGGACGCCTACAACCGGACCCGCCTTACGCCGCTTGCGCAATCCTTGATGAACACGTGGCTACGCTATGCCGCCCGCTGAAGAACAGCGCACCGCAACGGTCGACATCGCCATCGTGATTCCGGTGCTGGGCGATTCCGACCGGCTCCGTGCGCTGCTCGAGCGGATCGCCGGGTGGACGCTCCAGCCCCGCGAGATCATCATCGTCGCAGCCGATGACCACACGCAGTCAAGCGCGTTCTGCGAGGATCGTGGTTGTCGCTATCTTGCGTCGGATCCCTGCCGCGGACGCCAACTGGATCTGGGCGCCAGGGCCGCCCAGGCCGACGTACTCTGGTTCGTTCATGCCGACGCGACGCCTAGCTCATCGAGCCTTGACGACATCGACCGAGCCATTGCCGAAGGAGTTGAAGGCGGACACTTCAAGTTCACGTTCTCCGGGACACCGTTGCGCCGCAAGACGGTCATCGAGTGGCTGACCAATCTTCGCGTCAGGCTCGGCGGAATACCGTTTGGCGACCAGGGAATCTTCGTACGGCGAAACATCTACCTCAAGTGCGGCGGGTTTCCTCACCAGCCGTTGTTTGAAGAGGTCGCGCTGGTGCGAAAGCTTCGGTCCCGCGGAAAGTTCCGGGGCCTCGCGGCCTCGCTGGGCGTATCGCCCCGCCGCTGGGAGCAGGACGGGTGGATTCGGCGGAGCCTGAGCAATCGCCGGCTGGCCCTGGCCTACGCCTGCGGGCAGGCGGTGCAACGGCTCGCACACCGCTACGATCCACCGCGCCCGGTCCAGTCGGACATGATTGACGAGGGTCCCGGTCCGTGAACGCGATTCCCGCACATCTGCTTCCGAACCCGGAGCCGCCCGGCTACATCCAGCCCGGCGCCCTGCGGGAGCTATGGTTTCATACGGGAACGGCCTGCAACCTGGCCTGCCCGTTTTGTCTTGAGGGCTCGAAACCCGGTGACGGGCGACTGCAGCGGGTCACGCTGGCGGACGTGAGGCCCTTGATGGACGAGGCTGTCGCGCTGGGTGTGCAGCAGTTCTCCTTTACCGGCGGGGAACCGTTTATCGTCAAGGACTTCGTCAATATCCTGCACTACGCCTCGACGCGGAAGCCGTGCCTGGTTCTGACCAACGGCACGGATCCTGTCCTGAAGAGGTTGCAACAGATCGAAACGCTGGCGGCACAGCCTTTCCCCGTGGCCTTTCGCATCAGCATCGACTACGCGGACGAAGCCCGCCACGACGCCTCACGCGGCCGCGGCAGTTATGCGAAGTCCTGGCAAAGCCTGCATGAACTGCATGCTCGCGGATTCAGGGTCTCCGTGGCCCGCCAGCAAGGCGCCGACGAGAACACCGACGCTGTTGACACAACCTATCGGTGGCTCTTCAGGCAGCATGGCCTGCCCGTGGATACCCGAATCGTGGCGTTCCCGCAGTTCCTCACGCCGGGCGCAAGACCCCCGGTTGCCGCCATCACCGAACACTGCATGACCACGTATCACACGGCCGAGTCACGTCGCGGATTCATGTGCCATTTCTCGAAAATGGTGGTGAAAAAGGACGGCAGAATGCGTGTCTACGCCTGCACGCTGGTGGACGACGACGAGTCCTACGACCTGGGCGGCACGTTATCGGAGACACTGGAGAAGCGCATCTACCTGCGCCACCACCGTTGCCATACCTGCTTCGCGCAAGGTGCGTCGTGCAGCGAAATCTAACCCGCGCGCCGCATCGCCATGTCGGTGTTCGGCCTCTGTGACGGTCACTCCCCACCCGGCGCTTCAAGCTCCGGGTAACGGATCCCGAGCTGTTCCAGGTAAGTGTCGAACCGCGACGGATCGTAGTAGTAGTCCTCGAGCCGATCCTTGAACTGCGCCATGATTTCGGTGTTTTTTTCGATCGCCGGCGCATCGTTTTCATCAATGAACGGCATGTAGGATTCGTTGGCCGTTTGTTCCTCGCGGAAATACGTCCACGCCGATTCCACCACGTCAGGATCCTGCAGCAAATCCAGCAACGTGGCGGCCACCACCTTGGCCCCCGCCACAGCACCCTTGTGTGCCACAGGCGTCGCCATGGCGATGGCGCTTGACCAGTGATGCCCCTGCCGGCCGTCGATGTTGGACGGGAACCTCAGCGTCACCGTCGGCACGACCCAGGAGATGTCGCCGATGTCGTCCGAACCGCCGGACTGTGGAATCTCCGACGGTTCGCCGAGTTCGTCGACCTCGGTCTTGAGCCCTGTGATCTCCTCGGCTTCCATGAATTCCTGAAACGCGCGCGCAAAGGCCTGATCGTCCTCCGACCAGTCGGGCATGCCGATGGCGCGAATATTCTCGTGCATGGCTTCGGCGATCGGCCGGTTGAAATGCCGGGGATAAGCGGTGCCGACGATCCGGCGCGAAACGGTGGTGTCGGTCATCAGCGCAGCGCCCTCGGCGGTGCGCTGCAGGGCCTCGAAGTTCTCCCGAATTCGCTCTCCCGTCATTTCGCGGACGAAGTACCACACCGTTGCGCTGGGCGGCACCACGTTGGGCTGGTCGCCGCCGTCGACGATAACGTAGTGGGAGCGCTGCAGGGGCCTGAGATGCTCGCGGCGGAAATTCCACGCAACGTTCATGATCTCCACCGCATCCAGCGCGCTGCGGCCACGCCAGGGATCGCCGGCTCCATGCGCGGCCACGCCTTCAAAGGTGTATTCCACGGATACGAGACCCGTACCCCGGGGCTGTCCCCAATTGACGGCCATCGAGTCATCCACGTGGGTGAAGATCACCGCGTCGACATCCTCGAAGCGTCCGTCGCGGGTGAACCAGGCCTTGGTGGCGAGCAGTTCCTCGGCAACCCCGGGCCAGATGACCAGCGTCCCGCCGATCCCCTCGCGCTCCATGATCGACTTGACCGCGAGCGCGGCCGCGATAACAACCGCCTGCCCTGAATTGTGCCCCTCGCCGTGTCCGGGCGCGCCTTCGATGAGCGGCTTGCGGTACACGGCGCCCGGAAGCTGTGACGACTGGGGAATGCCGTCGACATCGGAGCCCAGCGCGATCACCGGTTCACCTTCGCCCCAGGTCGCCCACCACGCACTGGGGATACCGGAAACGTCGTTATCGATGGCAAAGCCGTTTGCTTCGAGTATCTCCGTCAGGTAGCGCTTGGTCTCGAATTCCTGAAATCCGAGTTCGGAAAACGAAAACAGGCTGTCGACGATCTCCTGAACGAGCTTGCGCTGACCGTCAACCAGTTCGACAGCCTCCGACTTCAATCCCGTCAGTACCGGTGCTTCCTCATCCTGCGCGGCAATATCGAAGGCCGGCGCAAGGCCGATCAATCCGACTGCCAACGGCGCCAATCTCAACATCTGAATTCTCCTGACCAAGCAGTTCTGTCAGTGGATCACGGCAACGACCTCGCCGCTCTCCGCCACGCGAAGACCCAGGATGCGGGACCAGTTGCGGCTCAACAGCACCGAATCAGGAGCAAGAGGCTCGGTGCCCAGGCGCACCATGTCCATCTCGCGAAACTGCGGCTCACCGGTCCCTCGCCCTGCGATCATGCGCAGGCGGCTGCCGTCGGGAACCAGCAACGCGGCACCCGCCTCCATTCCGGGATCCAGCAGACGACTGCCCGTCAGCACCAACCCATCGTCGCTGACCGAAAATCGATGCATCCAGTGATCGGTCTGAACCAGCAGATGCCGGCCCTCGCCGCTGAATCCGAGCCACTGCACGGAGTGAACGAAATTGTGCGGTTCGCCCACGGCGGTCAGGCTCTCCACTCCCCAAAGCTGCACAATGCCCGCCGCATCGCCAGTGACCAGCCGTGAACCGCCGAAACCGAAGGCGAGCGCCGTTGCGGCCGCACCCACGCGCACCGAGTCCGGCGGTTCCGCCGATTCCACCCCGGTCAGGAAGACGTTGCCGTCCTGGTCCCCGACGCTGAGCAAACCGGTGTGGCTATCAACCGCAATGGACACCACGCGTCCGCTGACGGGCACCTCGCGCACCAGTTCACCGTCCGCAGCTTGCCAGACCCTCGCGGTGAATTCGGCACCGCTTGCCAACCACCGGCCGTCGCTGCTGATGGTCACGACATGGACCGGACCCTGGGGATGGCGCATGAACGGCGCAGTGGGCGCCCCGGAGTCGAGTTCCCATGTCCTGACCAGGCCGTCGCTTCCGCCGCTGGCGATCACATTTCCGGAGGCGTTGACGGCGATGCTGGTGATGCTGCCCTGATGCCCGATGAAGTTGACTCCCGGATCGGCGGAATCGGGAATGACCGCCTGATCTTCTCGAATCACACCGATGTGGCCATCCAGAAATCCCAGCACGGCGACGCCTCCCTCCGCATCCAGACCGATCGCCGTCAGTTCGGTTTCGGCGACCTCCGCAGGCCCGGAATCGGCCAGATGCCAGAGTTGAAACAATTGTTCGTTGTATGTGAGCAGGCGGCTGCCATCCGGCGCCAGCCGAGTCCGGATCGGCGCTCCCTCCTGACTCACCCTGAAGCTCATGGGTGCCGACAGGCCCGCAAATTCGCGAACCACTACCTGACCGGTCAGCGCCTGGTAGGCCACCCTTGAGGCATCGGCGGCAATGCTCACGCTCTCCGGAGCGCCGGTCTGTCCAAGGTGGACCCCCTGGGCAGATCCGGGTTCCGCCCCGCTCAGATGCCAAACGAACAGGTTGCCGATATCGTCGATGGTCAGCAGCAGGTCCCCGGTCGCGGCGGCCACCAGGCGTATCGGATCACGCTGGTGGGGCAACTCCCGCAGCACTTCGCCGCTGCGGGGATCCATGACACGCACCAGCCGGGACGGCCCGATCAACACCAGGTAACGGGCGTCGGGTCCCAGCATCCAGTCGGTCACACCGGCCAATCCGGCCACGCTTGACACGAGTTCGCCATCGGCCGTGCGCAACAGGCTGTAAAGTGAGTCCTGTTCGTCAAGCTGCTCGGCGATGACCACGTACCCGCCGCTGTCGGTGAGCGCCGGCGGCAACATGAATCCCGTCTGCGTTCCCACGCGCGACACCAGGGCGCCGGTTTGTGCGTCCCAAAGTTCCAGCCGGTCCCCCGCAACAGCGAGAATTCTGGACGTATCGCCGGTCAGCGCAACGTAATCCGGTTCCGCGTCGATCTGAACGTCACCCACCAGCGAATTGGTCCGCAAATCCCATAGCGACACCGCACCCACGACACTTTGCCGCGTCGGACGTGCAATGGCCAATCGGCCGTCAACGCTGAGTTCGACGTCCACCTGGTCGGTGCGTAGCGGGTCGGACAGGGCGAGGCCCTGGGGCTGGTCTTCCCAACCGCGCACTTCCTCCGCGAAATACAGACCCCAGCGGATAAGCTGTCCGGCGGAACCCGCGCCTCGATCCACCAGCGTCAGGCGCCAAACGCCGCGTCGATTCTCGTCGGCCAGGATCGCCAACGGAGAACGGCCGCCGGCAGCGATCGTGTATGCGCCGGAGTTTCCGGCGGGCGGGGCGAAGCTCACCTGAGCACCGCTGGGGGCCTGCAATGTAGCAAGCAGTTCCTCCGGGGCGGGATGATCCACGGTCAGGCGCAGTTGAAACGCACCGGCCGATCCCGGTTCATTGACCGTGATCTCACGGCTCACCGGCAAGTGCTGCAGCGCGGTCAGCCGATTCTCGAAATCCATCTTGCCGAAACTGTTGAGGCGCAGTCGGCGTACCTGGTGGTCCAGGTCAACCAGCGCCAATTCCCCGGACTGCCAGTCCACCTCCCAACGGGCCGGCGCTTCGGCGAGCCGGAAACTGCGCAAAAGGGAACGGTAATCGTCACCGACCAGCGACGCCGCCAGCCGCCGGGCATTTTCCTCCGTGCCGGCCGCTGCACGGGCGCTGAGAAGTAGCGCCTCGTCGCGGCGTTCCCGTCGAATGGCGTCCTCGGCTCGCCGAATCCAGTACTCATCCATGAGCTGATCGGCCAGGTCGGCATACCCCGCAAGCCCACGCAACACGGCATCCATGCTCCCGACATCCGCAAACGTCTCCGCCGCACGGCTGCGCCGGCTCACCACCGATGCCAGCAGCCGGTCGGCGACGCCGGCAAATCCGGGCAGTCGGCCCAGCCTGTCGTGGGCCTGCATTTCGGCGTCGAGATCCGCCGTGGCTGCCGTCAGGGTTTCGATGTACGGACGTGGGACGTAGCGGACATACCAGATGGAACCACCGATCAACGCGGCAACCAACGTCGCGGCAACGGACCACCTGCGCCAGTTGAAGGGCAGCGCCGAGGTGACCCAGTCCCTGCCGAAGACGCGCTCGAACAGCTTGTTCCGAAACGCCAGCCGGCCATCTGCACGAACGCGGATGACGCCCGACAGGAACAGTACCTGCTGGACAAGTGACCCGGGGTCATAAAGCAGCATCTCGCCCCTGACAACTCGCCCGAGAAGCGCCAGCGCCTGCTGTTGTGCGCGCGTGCGCCCGGTCAGAAACGTGCGAATGTGGCTGAGCAGAGCCTCGTTTCGGCGTGCACCGGGACCAAGGAACTGGTTCTTCAGTACGCCATCGAGCTTGCTGGGCATGCCGCCGCGGCGCGCCAGTCCCCGCGCGATCTTCTGAGTGAGGAAGGGTTGACCCGACGCCCAGGGAAAAATTTCCCGCAGCGCCACGCGCCCGTGCCGGGTATCTTCCCCGAAACCCGGTGCCAGTCCATACGTCTCGTCCAGGCTGAAGTCGTCCAATTCAATGCGGCGGCCATCAACGAATGGGGAGATGGTGGCATCCGGGCAAAGCTGCCGAGGCGCCGCCACACCCAGAACAACAAAGTTCAGCCGCTCCAGATCAGGTTCCGTCGTGCGGCCGCTGTAACAGGAGCGGATGCCGCCGAACAACTCCTTCGCAAACGGAAGCCCGACGGCTCGTTCGATTTCGTCCAGGAAGACGGTAACGGGCTCGGAGGTGTTTGGAAGTACGACCTCCCAAAAGAACTCCGCAAGCCTTTGCTCGCCCGCAAGCGCGCTCTTGGTCTGCCACCAGGCCTGCAGGTCCACCTTTAGGCGAAGTTCTCGCAGTACCCGGTAGGCAATACTGTAGGACCAACGGCCCGCTTCCGCCCCACCGGCGCGTTCGCCTCCCATGCCGATCTGGGCCAGGTCCACGACGGCGACCAACTGGCCCTCGGCGCGCAGGTCCCGGACCGCACGTGCCATCAGGCTGGACTTGCCGCTGGCCTTGGGAGCCAGGACATAGCAGAACTGCCGATCGTGAATGCCGCGCAGCAACGCCTCGTCGGCGGGTCTCTCTATGTAGCATGGCCGGTCCGGCTGAACCGCACCGCCTACAGCGAAGAATCGGCCTGCTTGAGAGACCCTGGACAAAATTCTTGCTCCTGATCGACGCTCACGCCGGGTTTCTGGTTCTGGCGCGGGCCGCTGAATTCCGACACATCGACGCTCACCGATGATCGCCCCGAGTCTACCCGTACGCTGGCGAGATTTCCGGGTTAAGATTGTAGCAGGCAATCCCCGTCTTGCTTGACTGGATGGAACACGACGAATTCCCGGAAATGGAAATCTGCCACCCGCACAACCTCAATCGCCAATCGGCCACCGAAAAACCCTTCGGCATTCGCGTCAGGCTACCGGCGGGCGATACGTTCGGACGCCTCCTGGGAGCGGATTGGGAGCAGTTCCACTGGTTTGCGAGCCGAGCGGAGCGTGACGCAGCGCTCAAGGACATGGCCAGCGAGCACTGCTATTCCCGCGAGGGGGATCGTCCGCATCTGATCTACGAAGCCGTGCAGGCGCCCGGCACACCGAACGATCCTTTCGTATAATAGCCGCCCTCCGAGCCGGGACGCCGCCGCTGGGCACTCTTCCCGGCACCATCCGCTGGGAATAAACAATCATGCTCGACCTCATGAAAATCGCTCGCACGGAAGCCGCCGGCGGGGATCTCTTCGGCCTTCTTCAGTCCCATTACGAGTCGGCCGAACTGCGGCCCACGGGATATCCTGACGCTGTGATCTGGCAGGGCGGGCATCACGACGGCTCGATCCGGCCCGTCGCTCACTCGCTCACCGACGCCTACGCGCTGCTGGGCACCGTCGCCGCCACCGACATTCTCGGCCTGCCCTTCTACGCGGTCCCCATGTGGGCACAATACCGCCACGACATGAAGCTGGCGCCGCTGAGCTGGTTTGGCAACATGCCCTGCAGCTCGATCAAGTGGTCCACGGCCGGCGATGCCTACGTCAACGGAGACGGTGGCGAACGGGTGGTGGTCATGGGCAAGTCGGGCAACGCCCCGCTGCGCACCCAGGCGGGCGTCTACTGCAACGTGAGGCCCTATGGACCGATCACCGTGGTGCGCTGCATGCCGTGCCTGCCCTATTCCCAGGACAAGTCGGTATTCGACGTGGACCCGGACACAGGGATCATCCACTGCGAGATGAACACCCCCGGCGTACAGATGGCGTACGCAGTGCGGCGCTTCCTTCAAATGGTGCACGAAACCGGCTCCGTGGGGCGCGTGGCCTACAAGCCGACCCAGGCCCAGGAAGACGGAGTCAACGCCGGCATCCTCTCCTGGATGCTTCAGGGCACGAAGTTCGAGGTCGGTCGACGGTACGCCGTGGATGGCTATGTCGAGCACCGGGAACTTGTCGACCGGATCATCAATCTCCTGCCCGAGGGCTTCAAGGACGGCATGGAGAACTGGGAAGGGCGCATCGAACAGCACATCGCCGATACCAACTACGGAATCCTGCTCTGGGACCTGATCCAGAAGCAGGACACCATCATTCTCGCCACGGACCTGGACGGGGACCGGCTCACCGACCTGCTCGCCGACGTATCCGACCCGCTGCGCTTCTTTGCCGGCAAGGTGCTCAATCATGTCGGCGCCAGCTCCGACAACATCTGGGAGGACATGGGCTACACCACCGGCAACGGCCGCGACATGACTTCGGTGATGTACCGAATGGAGGGCCCCCCGATCCACGAGCAGACCCTGGGTTCGGCCGATGCCATGCTGCTGCGGCTGCTGGATGGCGACGAATCCATGGGCGGTATCAAGAAGCCCTACGATCCGCGGATTCACTATGTGCTGATCCGCGATGCCTACCGGGACGCCAATCCCGATCACCGAGAACTGCATGCCTGGCTGGACGAGGCGCTTGCGACCTTCGACGACGTCTATTCCGGGCAGCGCCCCGGGTTCCTCGAGGGTTACGCGCAATTGAAGGAAGCGATCACGCCCTGGGGCAATTAGCCGAAGCCTCTCGGCGCGGGCGCCAGGAAAGCCATGCACGAGCCCAAGGTTAACCGTATCGCGATCGTCGGTGCGGGCGACATGGGCAGCAGCGTAGCTGGCGAGTTGCTCGCAAACGGATTTGACGTCACCACTTGTCTCGAGGGGCGCAGCCCGCGTTCCCGGCAGCTCGCGGCGCGAGCCGGCATGCGCGTGGTAGGGAATCTCGAAACCCTTGTATCTGACGCAGACATCCTGCTCTGCATCATCCCGCCTTCCGCCGCCGTGTCGTTTGCCCGTCAGACCGTTCCGTTGATTCGGAAAACCGCAAGCGAGGCACTCTATGTCGAGTGCAATGCGGTCGCACCGTCCACGGTTCGCGATATTGCTGAAATCGCGGCGAATCATGATGTCGACTTTCAGGACGCCGGTATCGTCGGCAGCCCACCGTTAGCCGGCCGGCCACCGGTGAGGTTTTATACAAGCGGCCCTCACGAAGATTCGCTGGGCCGGATCACGACTACCCGGATCAATGTGAAATCGCTTGGCACCGAGATCGGCCGGGCCTCAGCCATTAAGATGGTGTACGCGTCATTGACCAAGGGCACCAATGCCCTGCGTGCCGCGGCCATCCTGGCAGCACATCAACTGGGCGTGAGCGACGAACTGCGCAACGAACTGGCGCACAGCCTGCCGGATGTCTACGCGGGCATGCACAACCGCTTGCCGAATATCGCCTGCGATGCAGCGCGCTGGACGGGCGAAATGCGTGAGATCGCCTCCACCTATGAAGCCGCCGGACTGACGCCGGGGTTTCACGAAGGCGCCGAGTGGATCTACGAAGTGCTTTCGAGTTCACCCATCGCCAACGAATCGCGGGACGAAGCGAACGCGAAAAAGCGCAGCCTCGACGAGGTGACCGAAATCTACCACCAGACGCTGCTGGACTATCTCGGGCGCGTCTGACCGTTACCCCGAACCACGTACTTGTAGCTCGTCAACTGCTCTGCGCCCACGGGTCCGCGGGCGTGAATCCGGCCCGTGGCGATTCCGATCTCGGCGCCCATGCCGAACTCGCCCCCGTCGGCGAACTGGGTCGAGGCGTTGTGCAGCAGGATGGAACTGTCCAGTTCGCCCAAGAACCGCTCCGCCGCGTCGGTATCCTCGGTGATGATGGCCTCGGTATGTCCGGAACCGTAGCGGCGGATGTGCGCCATGGCCTCATCGATATCGCCCACCACCCGCAACGCGATGATCGCATCCAGATACTCCTTGCCCCAGTCGGAGTCGGCAGCCGGCCTGACGCGTTCATCGCTGCGCTGCGCGGTCTTGTCGCCACGGACTTCGCAGCCTGCGGCGAGCAGGTCGTCGACGAGTGCGCCCAACATCTCCTGCGGGGCACGCCGGTCCACGAGCAGCGTCTCGGTGGCGCCGCAGATTCCCGTGCGGCGCATCTTGGCATTGACGACCACGCTTCTCGCCTTGTCGAGATCGGCGGATTCGTGCACGTACGTGTGGCAGATGCCTTCCAGGTGGCCCATCACCGGCACCCGGGCGTCCTGCTGCACGCGGGCGATAAGACCCTTGCCGCCCCGGGGCACGATCACGTCAAGGTACTCGCCCATATCCCGCAACAGGATTCCCACAGCGTCCCGATCCTGGGTCGGCACGCGCTGCACGGCCGCGGGCGGCAGCCCCGCCGCCACCAGGCCTTCCACGAGGCAGGCGTGAATGGCGGCGTTGGAGTGCGCAGCCTCCGTACCGCCGCGCAGGATCACGGCGTTGCCGCTCTTGAGGCACAGCGCGCCGGCATCGGCGGTGACATTGGGGCGGCTCTCGTAGATGATCCCGATCACTCCGAGCGGTACCCGCACGCGTTGAATCCGCAGGCCGTTGGGACGCTCCCATTCGCCGATCACGCCGCCCACCGGGTCATCGAAATCCGCGATGCTCTCCACGCCCCGGGCCGTCGCCTCCACCCGCTGTTCGTCAAGCGCCAGGCGGTCCAGAAGCGCGGCGGTAAGCTGCTTGCGGCGTCCGGCTTCCATGTCCCTGGCGTTGGCCGCAAGAATGTCCGACAGGTTGTTGCGCATGGCGTCGGCCGCGGCCCGCAGCGCATCGGTCTTGCTCTGCGAGTCCACGCGAACCAGTTCCCCGGCTGCATGACGCGCAGCCGCGCCCATGTTCATCATCTGCTGATACAAGTCCGCAACGGCGGCTCGTTCGGTGGCAATCATGCTTGTGTCTCTTGAATCGTCAACGCCAAATCGTCCCGGTGGATCAGTTCGTCCCGGCCACGATAGCCCAAAATTCCTTCAATCGCATCCGAACGCCGCCCTGCGATGGCGCGCGCCTCATCGGCCGGGTAGGCGATGAGGCCACGTCCCAGTTCGAGCCCGGTTCGATCGAGTACGCGGACCGCATCGCCGCGTTGGAAGTGGCCGCTCACATCGGTGACGCCGGCCGGCAGGAGGCTTCGCCCCGACTCCAGCGCGCGCCTGGCGCCGTCATCCACGGTCACCGTGCCGCGCGGCTTGAGCGTTCCGGCAATCCACTGTTTCCTTGATGCCCTGGGAGTGGAACCTGGCAGGAACCAGGTCGCTCTGGCGCCTTCGCGCAACGCCCGCAGGGGGTGCGTCACGCGGCCCGACGCAATCACCATGCGACAACCCGCTCCCATGGCGATGCGCGCCGCATCGAGCTTGGTGCGCATGCCGCCGGATCCGTAGGCGGAGCCGGCGCCGCCCGCCATCTTCAGGTGGTCGTCCGTCAACGCCGAAATCTCGTCGATGTGTTCGGCGTCCGGATCGTCATTGGGATCAGAGGTATAGAAGCCGTCCACGTCCGAAAGCAGGATCAGGCAGTCGGCGCTGACCATCTGCGCCACACGCGCTGCGAGCCGGTCGTTATCCCCGTAACGGATCTCCTCGGTCGCCACCGTGTCGTTTTCGTTGACCACCGGTACCGCACCGCGCTTCAACAGGGTGAAAAGCGTGTTTGCAGCGTTGAGATACCGGCGCCGGTTTTCGCTGTCGTCCAGCGTCAACAGTACCTGAGCCGCTGCGATGCCGTGGGCGGCAAGAATCTCCTGGTACGCGTGGGCCAGCTTGATCTGGCCGGCCGCCGCCGCGGCCTGGCTTTCCTGGAGGCGGTGCGTCAGCGGATCGATTCCCAGCGGTCCGGCGCCCAGCGCGATGGCTCCGGAAGACACGATCACCACCTCCTGGCCCCGGGCGCGCATGGCGGCTATATCGGCGCATATGGCCTCAAGCCAACTTCGCTGCAGGTTGCCGGTGGAGGCATCGACAAACAGCGTCGAGCCGATTTTCAGCACGCAACGCTTCGCCTCGCCCAGGCGTTCGGCAGTTTGCGTATGCGAGTCCATCGGAGCCCCCGAGAAACAGTGTCGTCGACGCGGCGCGCCGATCAGGTCGGTGTCAGGATGGGCGCGCCCCGCGCCACTGCCATGGCGCCGCTTCGCACCACCGTCAGCATTTGCGCCCGCGCCGATATCGCGGCGACGAACCGGTCGATTTCACCGCTCCCGCCCGTCAGTTCCACCGTGAAGTGACCCGCACGATCATCCAGCACCGTGGCGCCGAATTCCCTGGCGGTGCGGGCCAGGGGTTCCCAGTCATCCCCGGGCATCTGGATCTTGAACAGCGCCAGTTCGCGCTCGATGTGGTCATCGTCGGTCATGTCGATGATATTGACCACATCCACCAGTTTGCCGAGTTGCTTGATGATCTGATCCATGACCGTTTCCGAGCCGTTGGTGACCAGGGTCAGCCGGGAAACGGTGTCGTCATGCGTGGGCGCCACGTTCAGGCTCTCGATGTTGTAGCCTCGGGTGGAGAACAGGTTTGCCACCCGCGCCAGCGCGCCTGCTTCGTTCTGAAGCAATATTGAAACAATGTGTCTCACGGTGTCCGCCAACTTCAGAGCGCCGCCCGTCCGGTATCCGCGCGAATGTTGGCTTAGTGCAACGACTATTGCAATACAGGAATTTTTCATCAACACTCGCCCCGTAATGGGACGCCGGTCTTGATTGCGGGGCTATCGGCGGCAGCAGCGGATTCGATTCGAAGAGCGATGAGCACGGGTACACAAACCAGGCCGGCCAGTCCCCATCCGTTGGCGGGAACCAGGATGAGCGGCGCCGAGATGATCGTCCAGGTGCTGGCGGACCAGGGCGTGGACACCGTATTCGGCTACAGTGGCGGGGCTATCCTCCCGACCTACGACGCGGTGTTTCGCCACAACGACGAACACGGGCGCGATGGCCGGGACGCGATGTCGCTGATCGTTCCCGCCAATGAACAGGGGGCCTGCTTCATGGCGGCCGGGTATGCGCGGGCGACCGGGCGACCGGGCGTGGTGATCGTGACCTCAGGGCCGGGCGCAACCAACTGCGTGACGCCGGTTCGCGACTGCATCGCCGATTCGATCCCCATCGTGGTCATCTGCGGGCAAGTGGCCACATCGGCCATCGGCACCGATGCCTTCCAGGAGGCGCCGGTGACCGGGGTCATGGGTTCCGTCGCCAAGCACGTGTTTCTGGTCACCGAACCCGAACGGCTGGAATCGACGGTCCGGTCCGCGATGGAGATTGCCCAGTCCGGCCGTCCCGGCCCCGTGGTCGTGGACGTTCCCAAGGACGTGCAGAACTGGGTCGGCACCTACCGGGGCGAGGGCCTGCTGCCGGTTCCGGGCTATCGGCACCGGATTCAGCAGATGCGCGACAACGTCATGACCGAAGAGCGGTGCGGGGAATTCTTCGCACTGCTGGGCGAGAGCCGTCGGCCACTGATCTATGCCGGTGGCGGGGTGATCAATGCGAACGCGGCGCCTGCCCTGCGCAGGCTCGCGCTGGCCTTCCAGATACCGGTCACCACCACACTCATGGGCCTTGGCAGTTTCGATACCCGGCACCCGCTTGCACTGCACATGCTGGGCATGCACGGAACGGCTTACGCAAACTATGCCGTGGACGACTGCGACCTGATCATCGCGGTCGGTGCGCGCTTTGACGACCGCGTCGCCGGCGATCCGCCCAAGTTTGCGCGCAAGGCCAGGCGCGTGCTGCATTTCGACATCGATCCGTCGGAGATTCACAAGGTCAAGCGGGCGGACTGGTTCCACGTCGGCCTCCTGAACGATGCCCTGGAGCGGTTGACCCGCTACGGTCGGCGCAAGGGGTTTGCAAACGATTTCTCCGGATGGCACGAAGAACTGCGGGCATTGAAGTCCACTTACGCCCTCAACTACGACCGCGACAGCGAACTCATTCAACCCAATTACGTAGTTGAAACCATCAATAAAATCACGCGCGGCCACGCCATCATTTCCACCGGCGTCGGACAGCACCAGATGTGGGCGGCGCAATACTTCGACTTCAGCGAACCCAGGCTCTGGCTGACTTCCGGAAGCATGGGAACCATGGGCTTCGGGTTGCCCGCCGCAATCGGCGCGCAGTTCGGCCGGCCCGACCGGCTGGTGATCGATGTGGACGGCGATGCCAGCATCCGCATGAACCTGGGCGAACTGGAGACGGTGACCACCTATGGGCTGCCCATCAAGGTCGTCGTGCTGAACAATTACGGCGACGGCATGGTCATGCAGTGGCAGCGGCTCTTCTTCAAGGGCCGCCTGTCCGCCAGCGACAAGTCGCTGCGCAAGAAGGACTTCGTCAGGTCGGCCCAGGCCGACGGTTTCGAGTACGCCGAGAAGCTGGATCGGAAGGAAGATGTGCCCCGGGTCCTGCAGGAATTCCTTGAGTTCGAAGGACCGGCCTTCCTGGAAGTGATCATCGATCCGGAAGCGGGCGTCTACCCCATGGTCCCGCCGGGCATGTCCTACCGGGACATGCTGACGGGCGATTTCATTCCCAACCGCTACGAGGGACGCGACGCGGCCGAACCGGACGCCTCGGAACTGTTTTAGGGGCTTGCGCCGCAGGAATTCGCGACTGTAGCTATCCGGCCTGCCTCACCACGCGGCGCACGGCGCCGGTGAGTGCCCCCAGGTCGTCGGATTCGATGGCGAGGGCCGGCATCAGGTAGACAACGTTTCCGAATGGACGTATCCACACGCCTTCTTCGACGAACTGCTCCCGCAACCGCCCGACATCAGGGCGACCCTCGAGTTCAACGACGCCGATGGCGCCCTTTACGCGCACATCCGCGACACCGGGCATCCCCGAGCAACCTGCGAGTTCGTCCCTGAGTTGCGCCTCGATGTCCCTGACCTGCGCCAGCCGGGGCTCTGTTTCGAACAGATCCAGCGAAGCGTTGGCGGCGGCGCATCCCAGCGGATTGCCGCAGTAGGTAGGTCCATGCATCAACGCATGCTCGGGGGATTCCGACAGAAACGCCCGGTAAACCGCCTCCGTTGCAACCGTCGCCGCCAGTGGCAATGCGCCGCCCGTCAACGCCTTTGACAGCGTCACAATATCCGGCGTCACGCCGGCCTGTTCGCAGGCAAACATGGTTCCGGTGCGGCCGAAGCCGGTGGCGATCTCGTCCAGGATCAGCAGCAGGTCATGGCGCCGTGCCAATTCGGCAACTCGGGCCAGCACTTCCGGTTCATGGAATTTCATCCCTGCCGCGGCCTGTACCAGTGGTTCCACGATCACCGCGGCGAGCTGCCTCGCATGCCGACCCAGCGTCTTCTCCAGAGTGTCCGCCTGGTCCGCGGTGCGCGGCAGATCAACGATGACCTGATCCGCGAGCGCTCCCCTGAACAGCCGGTGCATGCCGTCCTCCGGATCGCAGACCGACATGGCCGCGAACGTGTCGCCGTGGTAGGCATCGCGGAAGCCAAGGAACCGTGTCCGCCCCGTGACCCCCTGGTTGATCCAGTACTGCAGCGCCATCTTCATCGCAATCTCGACGGAGACGGAGCCCGATTCCGAATAGAACACGTGATTCAAGGGACCGGGAAGCAACCCGGTCAGCCGTTGCGTGAGAGTAATGACCGGATCGTGGACCAATCCGCCGAGCATCACATGGGGCATGCTCTCAAGTTGCCGAATGATGGCCCAGCGGATGTGCGGGTGATTGTAGCCGTGGCAGGCGGTCCACCAGGAAGCGGTGCCGTCGATGAGGCAGCGGCCGTCCTCCAGGTAGATGCGCACGCCATCGGTGCGGGCGGCAACTTGTGGGGACGGGGCCGTCTGCATCTGGCAGTAGGGAAGCCAGAGCCGATCCAGTTTCATTGCAAGTGTCTCAATCCGACGGGTGCGCTGCATGTTAACCCGCATGGACCGCCGACCCTCGACAGGCGTGCCGTCATTCCGGACCGGTGAGCATTCGCGGTCATCCCGTATATACTCCCGCATCGCTTTCACAATGCAATAGCCACATGACCACGATCACCTGTTTCAAGGCCTACGACGTTCGCGGCCGCGTCCCCGAGGATCTGAACGAGGACGTGGTCTACCGGATCGGCCGCGCCTATGCGGAATTCCTTGAACCCGCCCGCGTGGCCGTGGGCCGGGACATCCGGCTATCGAGCAAACCATTGACCGAGGTGCTGATAGCCAGCCTCGTCGACGCGGGCGTGGATGTGATCGACATCGGCGTGGGCGGGACGGAGATGATTTACTTCGCTACCTTTTCCCGCGATCTCGACGGCGGAATCATGGTGACGGCCAGTCACAACCCGCCCAACTACAACGGCATGAAGCTGGTACGCAAAGCGGCGCGACCCATCAGCGCGGACACCGGGCTTGCAGAGATTCGGTCAATCGCCGAGCGGGCCGGATTCGCCGATGCATCCGCCCGCGGGACGGTTGATGGCGTTGATGTGCGAGCCGACTACATCGACCACCTGCTCAGCTACGTGGACCCGGAGAGGCTGCGTCCCCTGAAGGTCGTAGTCAACGCCGGCAACGGCGGCGCCGGGCCCATCGTCGACCTGCTTGAGCCGCACCTGCCGTTTGACTTCGTAAAGGTGCACCACCGGCCCGACGGAACCTTTCCCAATGGGGTCCCCAATCCCATGCTGGAGGAAAATCGTCGTGTGACGGTGGAAGCGGTGAGGCGGGAAAGGGCGGATGTGGGAATAGCCTGGGACGGCGACTTCGACCGCTGCTTCTTCTTCGACGAGAACGGCCGGTTCATCGATGGCTATTACGTCGTCGGGTTGCTCGCGCAGTCCTTCCTGGCCAGGTCGCCCGGAGCGCGGATCGTCCACGATCCGAGGCTGACCTGGAACACCCTGGAAGTAGTTGAGAACTGCGGCGGCACCGCGGTCCAGAGCGTCTCGGGACACGCCTTCATGAAGCAGGTCATGCGCGACGAAGACGCCCTCTACGGCGGCGAGATGAGCGCCCACCACTACTTTCGCTCGTTTGCCTATGCCGACAGCGGGATGATTCCGTGGCTGCTGGTCACCCAGCTCATCAGCGAGCGCGGGCTGCCGCTTTCGGCGCTGGTGGACGAGCGCATGGAGCTCTTTCCCGCCAGCGGCGAGATCAACCGTACCGTGGACGACGCCGCGGAAGTGCTCGCGCGAATCGAACGGATCTACGCGGCCGATGCCAAGCGCGTCGAGCATGTGGACGGGCTCAGCGTGGAATTTCCCCGATGGCGCTTCAACCTGCGCGCGTCCAATACCGAACCTCTGTTGCGGCTCAACGTGGAAAGCCGGGGCGACACGGCGCTGATGCAGGCACGCACGACCGAGTTGTTACAACACATATCCGGGTAGTGCGGCGCCCGGGCCAACGGAAACCAAGGCATTGAGCGACGAGAGCCTGAAAGAATTTGCGCGCGCAAAGCTCGAGCGGCTGCGGGACAGCCACCTCCTGCGCACCCTTATCGCCACCGAACGCCGTCCCCGGACCAGAACTCGCCAACGGTCCCGGGACCTTGTCTCTTTCGCGTGCAACGACTATCTGGGCCTGTCTCATCATCCGGCGGTAATCGAAGCGAGCCGGGAGGCCACACGCACCCATGGCGCCGGCGCCGGCGCATCCCGCCTGATCACCGGCAACAGCCCGCTCTACGCGACTCTCGAATCAACGTTGGCGAAGATCAAGGGCACCGGGGATGCGGTGGTGTTCGGAAGCGGATATCTCGCCAACGTCGGTATCGTGCCTGCTCTGGCGGCACGGCAGGACCTGGTCCTGATGGACGAGTCGTGCCACGCGTGCCTGTTCGCCGGAGCGACCCTGGCACGTTGCCGGACCATCCGTTATCGGCACAAGGATACGGGTCAGCTTTCCGCACTTCTGGACAAGCACAGGTCGGCGCATCGACACTGCCTGGTGCTCACCGATGGCGTGTTCAGCATGGACGGCGACCGTGCCCCGGTGGACGAACTGCTCGCGATATGCGAAGCACACGACGCGTGGCTCATGACCGACGACGCCCATGGCCTCGGCGTCATCGAGAACGGTCGCGGATCCGGTTTCGTCGATGGCCGTTCGATACCCGTGCCGCTGCAGATGGGCACGCTTTCCAAGGCCGTCGGCGCTTACGGCGGGTACCTGTGTACCAGCAGGGAAGTGGCGGACTTGATCCGCAACCGCGCCAGGAGTCTGCACTACACCACCGGGCTGCCCCCGGGCACGCTGGCGGCGGCGGCGGCGGCGCTTGAACTGATCGCGACAGACAAGTCATTGGTCAACAAGCCGTTGGCACGGGCGCGGCGCTTCGCCTCCCGACTCGGTCTGGACCCACCCGAGAGCCCCATCGTGCCGATTGTCCTCGGCGATGCTCACCGCACCCTGAAGGCCGCCGAAGCGTTGCGGGAACGCGGATACCTGGTGGGAGCCATCCGGCCGCCGACGGTTCCGGAGGGAACGGCCCGGCTGCGCCTGACATTCTCGGCCGAACATGGCGAGGATGAAGTCGACCGTCTGGCGGCGGCGATCAACGAAATCGCACCCCGCCGATGACCACGATTTTCGTCACAGCGTCCGGCACCGAGATCGGCAAGACATTCGTCACCTGCGCGCTTGTGCATCAATTGCGCCAGAGCGGCTACCGTGTGGCAGCACTGAAACCCGTGGCCACGGGAGTGACCGACGATGCACTGGATGGCAGCGACAGCGGCGTACTACTGCAGACGCTCGGGCAACCAACCAATGCCGAGCAAGTCGCTGCCATTTCGCCGTGGCGCTTCAGGGAACCGCTCTCCCCCGACATGGCTGCCGAGCGCGAGAACCGTTCCATACCGTTCGATGACCTGGTCGCCTGGTGCCGCACAGACACCGGGGCAGATGTCACCCTGATCGAGGGGATTGGAGGCGTAATGGTGCCCCTGGACCGGCACCACACCGTGCTTGACTGGATCGCGGCGCTTGCAGTGCCCGCGCTGCTGGTCACCGGCAGCTATCTTGGCACGCTCAGTCACACGCTGACTGCGGTTGGCATGCTGCAGGCGCGCAACGTGGAACTCGCCGGAATCGTCGTCAACGAGTCCGAGGAACAACCTGTTTCTCCGGCGGAAACCGTGCAGGTACTGGCTCGGTTCGCAGTGGATATCCCGATCCGTTTGGTCGAGCGCCTCGAGACGCCCGACCTGGCCCCGGACCTGTTACCGCTGCTCAAACCGTTCCTGCAGCGCTGAGATCTCGCCGGCGCGAGGAAGTCAACTCGGTTAGCGAAGACTGCCGAGTTCCTGAAGTTGCTCGTTGCTCATCATGGATTCGATGAGATGGAAGGTGAGAGCTTCCACTACTGCGCGGCGCCCTTCGCCGACACCGGCAAGATTGGCGTAATCCGTGTGGTAATCGACAATCGGCAAGAACGGGTTTGCCTTCAGAATGTCCAGCCTCGTAATCAGGATCTCTCTGCCTTCGATATAGTCGTTGGTGTAGTCGACCACGTTGGTGGACAACCCGCAGAGAAGGGCTTGCTGCCCAGAGGTCATTACACCATCGACGAAACCGGCCGCCTGGCCACGGCTGACCCCGGCGCGATCCAGATAGCGATAGCTGGCGAAACCGAAAAAGTTGGCGATCTTTCCGGTTGGCAAGTAGATCGAATCCTCCAAAGTGCCGGTTGCCCAGGACACGAGTTTGCTCGTGACCTCCGTCATGAGTTCAGCGTCCGCGGAATCCAGCGCATCGTACTCTTCGTTGGCGGCGGAGCCATAAGGCATGAGCACCGTGCCGTTCATGTCTGAAATACTGACATCGAGAGTTCGCATATCCTCCAGATATTGCAATTGATCCGAGGTCAGCGTCGCCATGATCTCTGCATATTTTTGCGCAGTAATGACGGTGACCTGTCCCTCGTATTCGCCGATCGAAAGCATCAATTCCGTGACCCGATCAAGGTCGAGTTTCCGGTTGGACTTCAGTGCCCACAATTCATCCACCAGCAGGGCTCGATCCGCCAGAAAACCATTGATTGCATCGCGGTGTTCGTTGAGCAGGTCGTACATCAGGGCCCGCTGAGAAAAATCCAGGAGCTCCAATACTTCTCTGGAAGCAGCGCCGCGGTAGCCTTCATCCGCCCCGTCGCCGAAGTTTTCGCGGATTTCATTTCTGAGTGCGGCAAAACCAAAGTAATTGGCCACTTCGCCAATGGGTTCGTAATGAGCCTGTTCCACGGTCCCGGTCAGCCAGGTAAAGAACTTGGAGGCAGTCTCGGAATAGACATTTTCGACGTCACGGAGACTGGCTACATCGCAGCTTTGCATTTCGACCGGAGTAACTGCCCAGTCAGCCGGCAGGTCGTAGAAATCCGGGGAGAGAGGCGCGTCACTTGTGTCGGATACACCCGCAGGCGGGCTTGGTGCGGCTGGCGACGGAGATCCACCGCTACCGCCGCCACAGGAGGCGAGGACCAACATGCACACTGCCATGACGACTGCTTTCCAGCGTCCCTGTCCTGGCAATCCGTGATAATCATCCCGCTGCATTCATTCACCGACTGTCTGGCCAGATTGTAGCCGGCCTCACCAAAAAAAGGGGCGCCAAAATGGCGCCCCCAGCCAGGCCGCGGCACTTACTGATCGGATGCCGCTGAAATCGATTGGCGCGTCACGCGCGTGTCGTCGTCCCTGGGTAAGACCGTCAGGCGGACCCGACGTTCCATCGCTAGCCCATCGGGATCGTCCTCGGCCGCCGAAGACTGCTGTTCGCCATAGTGATCCACGCTGATTCGCCCGGCCGGCACTCCGGCGCGAATCAGGGTTTCCATGACCGTGGCGGCGCGATGCGCGGAAAGCTGCTCGTTATGATCGGTTTCGCCCCGGGCATCCGCGTGACCTTCGATCCTGACCAGCATGTCGTCCAGGCCCGCGAGCGCACTGGCAAGCTGTGCCAGCCGTTGGTGAGTTTCGTCGGGAAGTGTGTCGTCGTCCGTCCGAAAGAGCACCTGGACATCCAGCGCGTCCCGAACGACGGTCCGAAGCTGCTGAGTTTCCAGGCGCAAACGAGTCTCCAGCGCTGACACCTGTGATTCCATGGACGAAACCTGCTGTTCGGCGTCGTTCAATAGATCGTCGAGTTCGGTCACCCGCGTCTCCGATGCCATCCAGTTCTGCTCGAATTCATCCCGCGCCCGGTGCTGCTGGTTGAACTGGTCTCCCAGCCAGGCGCCGATTGCAGCGCCTACTATGAATCCGACCGGGCCGCCGGCTGCGGCGCCGACGGCGCCCCCGCTGCCCACGCCGATGGTTTCGAACTTCGATGCCTGACTCTCGTCTGCCGCCCAGCCCGCGGTCGAAAACGCAGTGGTTACCAAAAGGACGATTGCGTATCTGATCATTACGTGGCTCCTTTGTTGCCTGCCCGTGCCTTGGTGCACGCAGACATTGAAGCTCACGCCATGGTCAGCGCCGTGATGTATCCGGGCAACGAACGTGGCAAAAATGATGAATTGTGACGACGCGAATCTGGCGATCCCTGACCCAATTGCAGGCGGTTGAGACGGATTTGCAGCAGTGAATTCCTACGGCGCAGGCCCCCAGGCGCGTATCAAACGCGGGCCCGCTGCGAAAGCTCGCGAATCGTCCGGGCTCAACCCCGCCGCAGCGTCGGCAGCGCCACGAAGGTGCCGCCGTTGCGCTGGCATAGCTCGCGCATCAGGATCGCGTAGCGGGCCGACGTGCCCAACTGGCCGTCGAACGCCTCGTAGTAGACGGGGAAGGCCACCGCGTGGATGCGCACCCGGCGACTGCCGTCGTCGGTGACCCGGTTACGGCGATCCACCTCCCGAACCACCGCGTCGATGGACCCCGATGAGAAATCGTCGCTGTACACGTACAGGCTGATCTTCTTGGTCGGGTCATAGAAGGCGTCGATCGCCTCGAGAATGCCCTCGCGGGGGCTCGAGTTGGAGAATACGCGCCAATTGCGCAGGGCGTCGATGATCGAATCCCGAATCGTCGGAGTATCCGGGATCCACTCGTTGCGGTAACTCCTGAACATGTAGTCGCCCATGTCGTTGAAGACCTGGATCCCCCTGACCTGGGGGTAGACCTCCAGCGTTTCCCGAATCTGCTGCTGAACACGGCCCCAGGCGTACTGCTGCATGCTCCCGGAGGTATCGATGACGAAGATGATGTACTCGCTGTCCACCGGGATGCCGCCCACCATGTACTCGTCCGGATCGGGCCGGTAGTCGGCGAGCAACCGCTCCATCTCCTCGGTGAGGCTCTGTCTCGCCAGGACGAGTTCGTTCTGGATTTCCTGAGCCAGCTCGACACCGTCCAGGGAAGCCAGAAATTCCGCGCGAATCCGCTCGAGTTCGTCTTCGAGCTGCGCGAGTTCGATCTCGTCGACATCCACTTCCTCGACCGTGGCGCGTTGTTCGCGCGTCACGTCTTCAGTCTCGCCCAGAATGTCCTCCAGTTCCTGCTCGTACTTGGCGATCAGGCCTTCCAATTCGACATGGCTCTCTTCCAGGCGGATCGGCTCGAAAATCTTGGCGATGACCAGCAACAGGACAACCGCGCCGAATCCGCAGCAAACCACGTCCAGAAATGACAGACTGCCGGTTTCTATGTCGCGTCGGGCCTTCTTTCTCATGGCCAGTCCTCCGAGGGCGCCATCATCGATCCGCCCGTGTTCAGCGCCATCCGCCAGTATGCCGGCGCAGCAAATGGGTCGCCTTCCATGGCGTACAGAATGATGTTCACCGGCACGTTGAACGGCAGCGTCCGCTCGGCACGCTCAAAATGCCGCAACCGTTGCTCGCCGGTGACGCCGGGCTGGTTGGGCGTAATCTCGCCCATGGTGGGCAACCCGTCCACCAGCAGGTAGATGTTGTCGGGTCTGGGATCCAGTGGGCGCATGGCGCCGAACGCCGCGTGCAGGCTCGTGGGACCCTGCGGTACCGTGGCGCCGAGCCTCTCCACTGCTTCGTCCAGTTGGCGGGCGTCGGCCACGGTCTGCCACTCCCCTTCGCTACCGTCGAGCAGCGACCACGCAGTGTCGTTGAATGCGTAGATCTGAATCTGCGTACCGGGCGGAATCTGGGTGGTCAACCAGTCCACGGTATCCACCACTTGACGCCACTTGGGCGCCGAGAGCTGTTGCGCCTCGCTCATGTTGCGGCGCCTGAAGATATTGACCACCGTGCGATCCAGCATGCTCGTGGAAGCATCCACAAGGATGACCACTCGCTGCCCACCCATTCTAAGCCCCGTCAGGTACTGACGATTGCCGTCGCCGGTGAAACCCCGCAGACGATCACCCGCGATCTCCGGCGTCTGGGCGTCGGCCAGGCGCTCGGTTTCCGCCTCCAGTTCTTCCAGTTCGGCGCGCAACCGCTCGATGATTTCCTCCCGCGTGGAACTATCCAGATTGAGGGCGTCGGATTCCTCCTCGATGTCCCGAATTTGCGTGACGATCTGCTCTCGCCGTTCCCTGAGAATGGACCACTGCTCGATCAGCCGGACCAGGTCCTCCTTAAGCTCCACCAGGTTTCTGCGGCCGGTGAGGACCTTGAGCTCCATCCGGTCCACTTCGCTTGCCAGATCGTCCAGCGTCTCCTCGCGGCGAAGGTCGATGTTGGCGTTGATGATCATGAAGAACAGGATCACCGCCCCGAATCCGCAGGTCATCGCGTCCAGGAAGGACAGCGAAAAGACATTCATCTGCTTACGGGCCATCTTGCGCCTCGATCATGATGACGTGCAGTTCCTCCCCGGGCGAACCCACGCGGATGACGTCTGCCGGGTGCAGGACGGTTTCGCCGCGGACGCGCTTCTCGTTGACAAACGTACCGAAGCGGCTGCTGTCCTTCAAACGCAGTTCCCCGTCCCGGCGAACGACTTCACAGTGGGCTCGGGACACCGCCTGGTGCTGATCGTCAATAACGATCGTGCGGCGACCGTTGACGGCTTCCCGGCCGATGTGCAGCGCGGATTGACCCACCGGCAGCGCGACACCGCGGTGTACCACGTGGGTGGCGGCGTCTTCGGCGTCCGGCGACGGCTCGTGCGCGGGTACAACCTCCTCGACCGTCACCGGACTGTCCTGCCCGGTTTCCAGCCGCCATGGCAGGCGCTTCAACAGCTTGACCTGACCGGAGCCCGAATCCATCCGCTCTGCGCACGCCAGCGCCCCACTGACCGCGGCATCGCGAGGCAGCGTCACGATCCGGGTATCGTCCAGGCGCATCAACTCGGACGCAAGTCCCGGCAGATGTCCGACGCGGTGGGATACCTGCAGCGTGAGGCTGGCTCCCGGCTCCCGTTGTTGCGCCACGAACTGGACCACCGCACGGTAGGCGCCGGCCGCGGCGCCGAGCAATTGCTTGCGGTTGAACCGGGCGATGCGCTTCTCGCCTCCGAACGTCAGTCCGAGTTCGATATCGTCGTCGCCGTGCAGCGCGTCCAGCGACTCCGGCAACCGATCGTAGACGAGTTGCTCGGAATCGGCACGATGAAACGGATCGAAGCGGGTCTGAAGGACGAATACCTCCGCCACTCGTTTCGCCCAGAGGTCCATCAGCGAGGCGAGCCCGACACCGTTCAGCGCCTGCTCCGGATCGGCGGCAACGGCATCGCCCTGCCTCAGTCCTGTCGCAGAGAAGCGGTGCAAATGGACATCCAGGTGGACCAACTGGCGCCCGGGCCACGGGCGCGCACTTGCCGCCGCGGCCGCGTTGACCATGGCCCTGACCGGCATCCCGCACTCCTGAACCAGGCCGAGCAGCAAGCCCAACTGCTCCCGGGTGTAATGGCCCGGCACAACGAGTACGGCGTCCTTGCCGGGGCCGCCGAACCGGCTCCAGAGCGCGTCCAGTTGCCGGAATGCGAGTTCCGCGGAACTGCCGACCCCTTCGATTCCGGCGCTTTCGGGGTCGAGGCTCAGGTCCTCCCAAAAGCGATTGCCGGTTTGCCGGGGACGCAGGCGCGCCTGGGCGGCTGCCGCGGCTCCTGTGAGAAACTTGCCATGCTCCACGGAAGCGTATCCGGGCTCCACGGCCAGCACGCCGTTACCATCGGCGACGGTCAAGCCCGCATCATTGATCTCGATGGCCAGCGTATTCACTGTTCTCTACGTCCCGATGTCAGCCCCTGTTGCGCTCGTCAGCTACGGCCCCGCACCTGCATGTGCCTGATGAGGTTGTGATCGATATAGGTCTGGGTATCGAAGACCTGGCGTTCCTGGAGCAGTTGCAACTGATGCACCAGGAACATGACAACGATGGATATCAACAGCGCGATGAACGTGCTGTTGAAGGCCGTGCCCAGGCTCTCGGTGACGCCGGCGATGTCGCCGTCCACGGCGCGGTGCGCCTGGCTCAGTGCCTCGCCGATACCCCGGACGGTGCCTATGAACCCCACCGACGGAATGGCCCAGGCGATATACCGGATCATGGACAGTTCCGACTCCAGGCGCTCGCCCTCCGACTCGCATAGCGTGTTTGCAACCGAAGAGACGTCCTGGACGCTGCGCGTCGATCCGAAACGCTCCAGGGACGACAGCATCACCCGCGGCAACAGCATGCCGCGAACCTGGTCCGGCATGGATTGAATGTTGCGGGCATACTCCCGGGTATCCTCCGGGAGGATGCGAACACCCTCCGGCACGGGCACCAGTTCCTCCTGAAGCAGCTTGCGTTCTCCCACCGCCCTGACCGCCTTGAAGCCCATGATCGAAAATGCCCACAGCATGAGCACCAGACACGCTTCCTGCTCGAAGTCGCGAATCAGAATGTAAAGGGAGCGCTCGGGCGTGTAGGTCTCGTCTTCGGCGATGAGCTGCGCCTGCTCTGCAAGGATCGCGTTCGCCTGTGGGCGAACCAGCGTCACGTACACGGCGTGTACGACGATCACCGCGATGATCAGCGCAAAGACCTGGTAGAGAAACTCGCCGGAAAAACTTCGGTTCATCTGCGTCCTGCTGCTAGCTCGTGCCGAATCCGAATGTATCAGTTGGATCTGGCACTAGAAATCCACCGGAAACGTCACGGGTTCGTCTGCGCGGATGTTTTGACTGGGGACAAAGAGTTCATCCAGGGGCGCAATTTCCGGAAAGGCAGCACCGGGATCGGCCGCACCGGCATCCGTCGCGCCTGCGTCCGCTGTAGTTGCGTCCGCTGCGGTTTCGGGTTGTTCCGATGTACCGGCTTGCGAGAATTCCTCTGGCGCAGTGGAACCGGCCTCAGGCGCAGCCACTTGCTGCTCCTGGTCCCCTGCCACGGCTTCTTCCGCAGCCTCCTGCGCTCCGCCGGCGACCAACCAGGCACCCATCAACCCGGCGACGCAAACCCGTCGTAATGCAGTCACGATGACACCTCCGCAGTTGAACGATCGACCGCTAAAACACATTTGACCATGCTTCGCTCAAATCATTCCAGGTTTCGTGCGATCCGGAAACCGGTCCATTCGTCGCCGTCGGCGCTGAAATTCCGCGACGCCATGCGCAGATCGGTGACCGTCGCGCCGCGCCAACTCGGTCCCCTGACCACCCGGAACCGCCCGTTCACGGGCCCGAGGGGATCCTCCACGACAGCTTCGGTCTCGGTCCGGCCGACTTCATAGTAGTCCTGAACCCATTCCGAAACATTACCACCGAGATCGAAGATTCCCAGCGGATTGGCCGGAAAGCTTCCGGATGGCGCCGACACGATGAAACTGTCGTTGTAGGTGACCAGGGTCGTGGGCAGCAACTGCCTGGCTGAAATGTCGGCGTAATTGCCGACCCGGTCCGGTGGCGGCAATTCTGCGCCCCAGGCAAATATCAGCGGCTCCTCGCGGCTGGCGAAGCGCGCCGCCCAGGCCCATTCGGCTTCGGTGGGCAGCCGGTAGCCGCTGCGCAGCGGCCGCACCGGGATCCAGGTCCCGTCGGCTTCTTCATAGACGGGCTGCAGCGAGTCCATGATGCTCAGCCAGTTCATGAATTGTGCCGCCTGCTCCCAGGTAATCCGCACCACGGGTTGATCGTCGCCGTCCAGCGATTCGCCCGAGAACGAGCCCGAATCATGCTCGGGATCGAACTGGCGAAACTCGGCGTTGCTGACTTCCCTGGCCCCGAGATAAAAACCCTCGGTAAGCCTTACGGCGCGCAACGCCTCGTTGGATCGGCGCCCTTGCTCGCGGCGGGATGACCCCATGGTGAATTCTCCCGGCAGCACCAGGCGCAACTCCTGGTCGAGACCGGTGTTAACGACCTGCGGGTAGCCCGCACCCGTGATCACGTTCTGGGCCACCAGGGCTGTCTCCCATCGCTGGGGAAAGCCGGTACGGGGTGTCACGGTGGTGGATTGCGAGGCATGTCCTTCGAGCCTGACCTCCAGTTCATGGGGCACCGCGAGCAGGTCAAGCTGCGCAGGCGTGACACCGCCCGGTTCACCGTCGACATAGATTTCCGCCGCCGGAGGATCGCTCACCACTTCGATCACGCCGTACTGCCCCACCAGCGCAATCTCAAGCTGCCGGCCGCTGTCCGCAGCCACCGAAAGTTCCCGGGACACGGTCTCGTAGCCGGGTTTGGACATTGCGATGGCGTGCGTGCGGCCCGGACGCAGCCGCAGGGTCAATGGCGTCGAACCCTGGAATTCACCGTTCACGCTGACGGCTGCGCCCGACGGATCGGTCACCAACTCCACACGGCCGTCGGCCTGCACCATGGCGACCTCTGGCAGGTCAAGGGGCTGATCGGCGAGCACCGTAATCGCCTCCCGCCATGCATTATGTCCGGCAAGCCGTAATTCCAGTTGCCGCTCTCCCGCCTCCACTTCCAATTCCGCGGGAGTGGTCCCCACCGGGGTACCGTCCACCAGCACCTGCGCGCCTGCCGGCCGGCTGCTCAGGCTGACGGGCGCCCAGTTGGGCGTCAGTTCGACGGAATACTGCTGCCGCTGACCCTCGCCCGTGACATCCAGCTCCAGCACCTCCGACAGAAACCTTTCGGCGACGAACTCCACCCGATGCCGCCCCGGCTCCACTTCCACATCGATCAACGGCGCCGTACCGATGGATTCGCCGTCTACCTGCACATCCGCGGCCACATCGGGTTCGGTGGTGAACGTAATGATGCCCGGAAGCTTGACCAGTTCGAGTTCCACCGTCTGTGCGGGCGACTGGCCAACGTCGATAACACTATCCAGAACATGGTAGCCGGGCCGTTGCGCGACCACGCGATGGGAACCGGAGCGCAGCAGGTACCGGTCGCCGATGCGAAACTTGAACACGGTACCGGGCAAGTCGACTTCGTCCGCCTGCGGAACCGTCACCAACTGAACGGACTTTGCAGTGAAGGCGAACCAGCCGAGCAGGAACAACACGCCGAAGGCCGTCCCCACAATAACCCTGGTACGGCTCGGCCCGGCGCCGGCGTCACCTGCCGACTCGCTCACTCCGGGGCGAAACGCGATGGGTTCGACCGCAACCTCATCGGCTCCGCCCATTGCCCGGGCCAGTTCCTCCAGATCCGGCGGCGCGGTGTCGCCACCGGTGAGTTGACCCTCGATGGACAGATCGAGCCGGTCGCCCTGCAGGCTGCAGCGGATCCGCGCGGTATCCAGGGCAATCGTCTGACCGTCCTGCAGCCAGCGGGATCCGGTAACCAGCTCGCCCTCCACCCGCAGTCCGCGGGTTTCCCTGCCCGGCTGCACGAAATAGGCGCCGTCCAGCATCCCGATCTGCAGGGAACCCGCAATTCCATGCAGCCGAATGTCGCACTCAGGCCCAGCGCCGACGAGCAATGGCAGCTCGGCGGCCGTAAACCGGCGCAATTCCCCGCCCACCCGTGCGGTCAATACCGAGCGCTCGAATTCCGTCATTGGATCCGCTCCACGCATTCCACCCGAATGGGATCGAGCCGCTGGCCCGGCAGCACGGTAAACGTCCTGCGCACGTCGCGGTATCCGGGTCGGCTGCCAACCGCGGTGTACTGACCCGGTCGAAGTTCCACCTCCCTGACCAGGAACTGTCCCAGGCGGCCAACCCGATAGAGGGTCACTTCGGTCTGCTCATCGGACTGCAATTGCACCGGGAGCGGTGTCGTTGCCAGCTTGAGCAGCGCATCCAGCGCTTCCACCTGCTCGGCCAGACGCTGCCCGGCCGGAGTGACCTCCCGGGCTTCCCCCGCCAGCAGTTGCGCGTCACGAAGCACATTGTCGTCGAACAGCAGATCGGGGTTGTCGATGAGATTGCTCAGCTTCAGGTCCAGGTCCACCCGGTAGGTGGCCCGTGCCAGACCTTCCTGCGCAAATGCCAGTGTCGAGTCGGTCTCCAGGACGTCACGATACTGGTTTACGGCGTCCTGCCAGCGCTCCCGCAGCTCGAATGCCAGCGCGCGAGCCTCCACCAGCGCGATCTGTTCCAGGTGGCGGCTCTGTTCAGCCTGCATCCGGGCGTTCAGCGCATCCTGGGAATCAGGTCGCAGCGCGAGCGCCCGGGAGAACAGCTCGTGGGCATCCTCGAATTCCTCTGCCGCCATGGCGCTCAGGCCATCGGACATCAGCGCGTCGAACTGCTGATTCCTGATTCGCGCTTCGAGCGAGTCGAGCGCCGACCGGGCCGGTGCCCAGAGGCCGTCGATGGCCACCGCCTCGCGATAGGCGCGCACGGCTTCCTCCAGGTCGCCGGACCGTTCCAGGTCGTCGCCCTCCCGCACCAGCGCAAGCACCTCGGGAAGCCGCTGGGCGCGGAGCAGGCCGGCCTGGGCAGCGGCGTTTTCCGGTTCGATGCCCAGCACCAGGGAGTATTGCTCGCCCGCTACGGTGGCGTTGCCGGCCTCAAGTGCTGCGCGGGCCGCGGCGAGGGCTGCGTCGATGAGCCCAACGGAGCGTTCCAGTAATTCCTCGCCCAAATCCAGGGCCTCGCCATAGGCATCCACGGAGTCGTACCAGGCATCCGCGAGATACGCGTCGTCGCCGGCCCGGGCCAATTCCTGGTACGTCTGAAATTCATCGCCCCCCCATTCCGATACAGATCGCCGGTCCAGTTGCGACTGCTGGTTCAACAGGCGCGCCAACAGGCCGTCGGCCTGCGTCTGAAACGCCTCCAGCTCCTCCTCGGTATACACCGGGCCCTGCTCCTCGGGGGGCTCGGGCGGCAGTGGCTCCTCGACAACCGGCTCCAGCTCCTGTTGCCCGTCCACCCAGCGGGGCAAGACGACGAATACCACGACAGCCGTCACGACCAGGGCGGCGAGCGCAGCCAGACGCACGGGCATGGATATCCCACGCTTGCGTGACTGTCGCCGGGCGGCCGAACCGGTCTTCCTGAAGGCGGGCTCGACCGGGACGATGGTTTCGTCGTGTCCCGGGTTCTGTGTTTCAGGCGCCGCCAATGGTTCTGTCCCTAGTGGTTCGATCCCACTGATTCTAATGCATGTAACAAGGGTCGGATGCCCGAGTCCAGCGCCGAGTCGCGCTCATTCAGAATATCGGACAAGACATCCGCCAGGTGGTTCAGACCGCGCACGCCCGGAACCGCTCGAAGCTCGGGAAATTCACGCCGACGCGCCCCATTTGATCGTGTCGGGTGCTGGCCGTACGGCAGAGCGCCTGTCCAGAGTTCGTAAACCACCGCAGCAAGGGCGTAGACATCGTCAGCCACGCAGGCTGCGTGAGCCGTATCAGCTTCGCCGGTCGCGCCGGCTTCGTCCGTCGCCGTACGGCGCCGATAGGCCGCCGTACCACCGCCTGCGGGCGTTGGCGCCCCGACTCGCGCAGCCAGGGCAAAGTCGATCAGACACGGCGCATCGTCGCTGCGCAGCAAGATGTTTCGGGGCTTCAGATCGCGATGGACGATACCGGTGCGATGGAGATGGTCCACGGCCCGCGCCACCTGCCTCGCCACCGGCACCCAGCAGCGCGGCGGCGCGCCGGCCAGGGACACCAGGTCGCCGCCTTCCAGGTATTCCATCACCATGCCAATCCCGGCAGCCGGCGCGTCCGGCCAATCCGGGGTACTGGTAAGTCCGAAAACCGCGACCACGTTGGGGTGGGATATCCCATCGAGAAAACCGTACTCCCGGTGCACCAGAGCCCGGGCCGCAGCATGACTCTCGTCCCCGAGGCGAGGGAATTTTACGGCCACCCTGCGGCCCTCGGCCGTGGTGGCTTCACGGACCCGGGACATCCCGCCCTGCCCCAGGGGCGCACCGAGGCTCAGGCCTTCCAGGTAGCTGACGGATGACGTTTCTCTGGCCCGCATGCGCAGCGATTCCAATTCCGGGTGCGACAAGGCGTTTCTACAACGCCCCATTTTATCGTCCGCACCCACCGCCCGCCATTTGAGAACGACCGGACCTGACGATGACCCCGGACTCCAGGAGCCTGCGCAGCTATCGGAACACCTCGCTACGCTCAGGCAGCCAGGATCGCCCGGGCGGCCAGGCCCCGGGCATAGACGGCCTCGTAGTCGGGCACGCTGGACTCCCAGGAAAAGTCCGCTTCCATGGCGTTGCGGCGCAATTGCCTCCACCTGGACGACCGGTACCAGCCGACTGCCGTGGTTGCGCCCCAGATCAGGCCCTGGACGTCGGCATGCTCGAACACGCTGCCCGTTCCCCGGCCGGTTGCGGGGTCGAAATGCCGGATGCTGTCGGCCAGCCCGCCGGTCTTGCGCACTATGGGAATGCTGCCATAGCGCAACGCATACAACTGGGTGAGGCCGCATGGTTCGTGGCGCGAAGGCACCAGGATGAAGTCGGAGCCTGCGAAGATGCGATGCGACAGGACCTCGTCATAGCCCTCCACGAACGCCACCCGGTCCGGTGCTGCGGCGGCGGCGGCGTGCAGGTCCCGCGCGAGCCAGTCCTCACCGCTGCCGAGCACGACGAAGGACGCATCGGTGCGCTCGAGCAGCGTGGGCAGGGCGTGAACCAGGAGGTCGATGCCCTTGTTCCAGTTGAGCCTGCTGACCAGCCCAAGCAGCGGTCCGCGTCCGTCGGCCGGGAGCCCGACCTGCTTGCGCAGCGCCCGTTTTGCCTGCGCCTTCGGGCGCAGGTCGTTGGCGGTGTAGCGATACCTGATCCAGGGATCGGATTCCGGGCTCCAGACTCCGTAGTCCACGCCGTTGAGGATGCCGACCAGATCGTCCTGCCGCGCACGCAGATCGTGCTGCAGGTCCGCCCCGACGTCATCGGCGAGGATTTCCCGCGCATGGGTCGGGCTGACGGTCGTGATGATGTCGGCGTGGCGTACGCCCGAGGCCAGGAAGTTGACCATGCCGCCCCGGTGGAGTTGCTGGAATAGCGGCTCGGCGGGCGCGTCGTGAAGCGCAAATGCGCCCTGGTAGGTCACGTTGTGCAGCGTCAGAATGGTCGATGCGGGGATCCGGGCGGCCCTGGCCAGCGCCGTTGTCAGTGCAGCGTGCCAGTCATGGCAATGGATCACGTCCGCCAGGAAGTCCAGCGCCTCGCCGAGTTCCAGCGCACCCCGCGCAAGCGCGAGGAAGCGGGCCGCGTCCCGGACATCGCCCAGGTAAAGGTCCGAATCGCGAAACTCCGGAGCGTCGAGCAGGCAGACGCGGTAAGGCGTGGCCGGGTCCTCAAGTTCGACAAACCGCGCCCGCTCCGTGGCGTACGGCCGCGTCGCGGCCCCGGTTGGCGGCAGGTGCGCATAGCCGGGCAACAGTACGACCACCTCGTGGCCGCGCGTACCCAGGGCCCTCGCCAGTCCCGCGACCGCATCGGCCAGGCCGCCGGTCTTCGCCAGCGGCGCCAGCTCGGACGTCACCATGAGTATCTTCATTGCGGATTCCTCGCGCCTTGCCGGGCGGGCGTCTCGCCAGTCTCGGTGCTTCGCGGGACTTTTGCCACGGGCTGCCAGGCGCCTGGGGTCGGTACACCTCTCAGGCGGCGGGGCGAGCAGCGGCACTGTCAAGCCGCGCCAGCATATCGCCCGTTACCAGGACGACTCCGCGACCGGTCACGTTGAAATACTGCCGGTCGAACGACGGGTCCACGCCGATGCGGGTGCCTTCGGGAATGGTAACACCCTCGTCGACGACGGCGTTGCGGATGATGCAGTTTCGCCCGATGTCCACGCCCGGCAGGATCACGGAACGATAGATTTCCGAGCATTCCCCGACCATCACACGGGAAGACAGCAGCGACTCGCGCACAAGCGCGCCGGAGATGATGCAACCGCCCGAGACCATGGAATTGATGGCCGAACCGCTGCGGCCTTCGCCGTCGAGCACGAACTTGGCGCTGGGAACCTGCTGCTGGTAGGTCCAGATCGGCCAGGCGCCGTCGTAGAGATTGAGCTCAGGGCTCACGTGCACCAGTTCGAGATTCGCCTCGTAGTAGGCGTCCACGGTGCCGACATCCCGCCAGTAGCGTTGCGCCTTGGTCTTGACGTGTTCGAAGGGGTAGGCGAAGACGCGGTGCGAATGCATGGCCCGGGGAATGACGTTGCGTCCGAAATCGTGAGCCGAGGCATCGTCCGCTGCGTCGGCGAGTAGCTGTTCGCGCAGAAAATCCGTGCCGAACACGTAGATTCCCATGGACGCCAGCGCCACCCCCTTGCGCCCGGGCATGGGCGACGGATCGCTGGGCTTCTCGTCAAAGCTGATCACCCGATTTTGCCTGTCAAGCGTCATGACACCGAATTGATCGGCCTGCTCCAGCGGCACCTGCACACCGCCCACCGTTATGTCGGCGCCCGATTCCCGGTGCAGCGCGATCATGGGACCGTAGTCCATCTTGTAGACGTGATCCCCGGCCAGCACCAGCACGGTATCGGGCTGGTGCTGATCGATGATGTCCAGGTTCTGGTAGACGGCGTCCGCCGTGCCGCGATACCAGAGTTCCCCGATCTTCTGCTGCGCCGGCACGATGTCGATGAACTCGCCGAGCTCGCCGTGCAGGTAACCCCAGCCTCGCTGGATGTGCTGGATGAGCGACTGCGCCTTATACTGCGTCAGCACCAGGATCTGCCGGATCCCCGAGTTTACGGAGTTGGAGAGCGAAAAATCGATGATGCGGTACTTGCCGCCAAACGGCGTGCCGGGCTTGGCGCGATGATCCGTGAGCTGCTCAAGCCGGCTGCCGCGCCCGCCCGCCATGATCACGGCCATGGTGTTGCGCGTCAGGTTGCTGACGAACCGACGCGGTGATGCCGTTCTCATGTCTTTACGCCTTCCCGGCCAGGGTGGGTTGCGGATTATAGAGAACTCGCGAGAATACCGCCCGCAGATTTCAGTTTCTTGTCAAACCATGAATCACCATCCGGATTTCGACCGGCTCCGCGCTGCGCGCCTGCACAACCCGCATGCGCTGCTGGGCCGCCACGACCTCGGCAAGGGCAGGACGTCGGTCCGTGCCTGGCTGCCTCACGCGGTAGGGGCCCGGCTCGTGGATATCGACGCACCGCTGGAAGTCAGCGATGGTGTTTTTGAATGGAGCGGCGACGCCCGCCAACTCCCCGCTCACTATCGGCTGGAATGGCGCGACGCCGGGGGCCTGACCCGGGACATCGTCGACCCTTACAGCTTTCCCCTGCAACTGGACGACGCTGAACTTGCGGAGTTCACCGCAGGGCGGCATACACGTGCCCATCGATTGCTCGGTGCCAGTGAACATGAAGTCGCGGGCATCGCCGGCGTGCTGTTCGCGGTCTGGGCGCCCAATGCGGAGCGGGTAAGCGTCGTCGGCCCCTTCAACGGCTGGGACGGCCGCTGCCACCCCATGAGCGTGCGCGGCACTTCGGGCGTCTGGGAACTGTTCATTCCCGGGCTCGGTGCGGGGGAACTCTACAAGTTCGAATTGCGCAATCGCGAAACCGGCGAGTTGCGCGTCAAGAGCGACCCTTATGCGCGGCGCTTCGAGCACCGTCCCGCAACGGCTTCGATCGTCACCGACGGCGGTGCGCACGACTGGCGCGATGGCGCATGGTACGAGAAGCGCGGCACCGTGGACTGGCGCCGCCAGCCGATGTCGATCTACGAATTGCACCTGGGTTCGTGGCGACGGGGAGCGAACGGGGAGTTCCTGGACTACGCGGAAATCGCCAGGCAACTCGGTCCCTATCTTCGCGAGCTCGGCTTCACCCACGTGGAACTGCTGCCGATTACCGAACACCCGCTGGACGCCTCCTGGGGCTACCAGTGCACCGGCTATTTCGCGCCCACGCAGCGTCATGGCACACCCGATGAACTGAAGGAATTCGTCGACACCCTGCATCAAGAGGGCATTGGCGTGCTGCTCGACTGGGTGCCGGCGCACTTCCCGAAGGACGATTTCTCGCTGGCGCGTTTCGACGGCACGCCGCTGTACGAGTACGCCGACGCCCGCAAGGGCGAGCACCCCGACTGGGGCACGCTGGTGTTCGACTTCACCCGCAACGAGGTGCAGAGTTTCCTGCTCTCAAGTGCCCTGTACTGGCTCGAAGAGTTTCACTTCGACGGCCTTCGCGTCGACGCCGTGGCCTCCATGCTCTACCTGGACTACTCGCGGCAGGACGGCGAATGGCAGCCCAACAGGTACGGCGGCAACGAGAACATCGAAGCCACCGCGTTCCTGAAGCGCCTCAACGAACTCACCCACGGCGAATGCCCGGGCTCCATCACACTCGCCGAGGAGTCCACCGCCTGGCCGAAGGTTTCGCACCCCACCTTCGCGGGCGGCCTGGGATTTACCTTCAAATGGAACATGGGCTGGATGCACGACACGCTGAGCTACATGGAAAAGGACCCCGTCCATCGGAGGCACCACCATGATCTCTTGAGCTTCGGCCCCGTATACGCCTTCAGCGAAAACTTCGTGCTGCCGCTTTCCCATGACGAGGTGGTGCACGGCAAGCGCTCCCTGCTCGGCAAGATGCCCGGCGACGAGTGGCGCAGATTCGCCAACCTGCGCCTGCTGCTGGCCTACCAATGGACGTATCCGGGCAAGAAACTGCTCTTCATGGGCGCCGAGTTCGGCCAGGTGGAGGAGTGGAATCACGATGGTTCGCTGCCCTGGCATCTGGCGGATGAGCCGCCGCGCGCCGGCTTGCGGGCCTTGTTGCGCGACCTAAACCGGCTATATCGCGACGTCCCCGCCCTGCACGAAAACGATCACGATGGCGCTGGATTCGCCTGGCTCGCCTGGGACGACGAGCAGAACTCGGTGCTCTCGTTCGCGCGCCGGGGCGGCGGGTCCCACGTGGTGGTGGTGCTCAACTTCACGCCCGTCCCGAGGCACGGGTACCGCGTCGGCGTTCCCTTCGAGGGGCGCTACCGAGTGCTTCTCAACACGGATTCCCACCACTACGGCGGCTCGGACCTGGGCAACACCGAGGTCACCACTCAGGCGGTCCCGTACATGGGCCACGACCACTCCATCGAACTGACGCTGCCGCCGCTGGCCGGAATGGTGCTGGAACCGGCCTGACCTCAGTCGGCCGGGCGCTGCAGGATGGCGACGGCCTCGCCCCCCAGCCGGTAGCTTGTCTCCGGGACCGGCTGGGCCGCATCCGGACTCAGGACATCATCGGGCGACGCCAGCGCCGTGTCGACGAGGCGCTGCCATGGCGGCCCAGCCGGTAATGCCAGTTCGACCGCGGCTGCCGACATGTTGAAGGCGACATAGAGATCCGGCTCGGTTTCGCCTGCGCCGCGCAGCGCAAAGCAGAGGATGCGGCTGCCCGCATCGTCCCAATTCGGCGTCGCACCGGCCTCGTCGTACCATTCGATGTCGGCGGTGTCCCCGGCGCCGCCCCCGCTCAGGAACCGCCGCCGCCGCAGGCCCGGATGCCGACGGCGCAAGGCGATGAGTGCCCGCGTGAAGCGCCGCATCCCGGCCCGCTCCGGCGTGTCGGTCCAGTCGATCCAGCCGGTTTCATTATCCTGGCAGTAGGCGTTGTTGTTGCCGCCCTGGGTGCGCAGCCGTTCATCTCCGGCCAACACCATGGGCACGCCCTGGCTGACCATCAGGGCGGCCATGAAGTTCTTCGCACGCCGCAGGCGGCGGGCCATGGTGCCGGGGTCCTCGCTCGGCCCCTCGACCCCGCAGTTGTCGCTCAGGTTGTGATCGTCGCCGTCGACATTGCCATCGCCGTTGGCTTCATTGTGCTTGGCGTTGTAGCTGACCAGGTCGAGGAGCGTGAAGCCGTCGTGGCAGGTCACATAGTTGATGCTGTTCGTGGGGTGGCCATCGACAAACAGGTCGCTGCTGCCGGCCAGGCGCGTGGCCATGTCCGCGCGCGTGCCGGCATCGCCGCGCATGAACCGTCTGACCGTATCCCGGTAGCGGCCGTTCCACTGCGACCACCGAAACCCGGGGAAGCTGCCCAGTTGCTGCAGTCCGGCGGCATCCCAGGCTTCGGCGATGAGATGGGTACGGCCCAGAAGCGGCGAGAATTCCATGCTCCACAGCACCGGCGCATGCTCCATGGGCTCGCCGTCCGTTCCGCGAGTGAGCACACTGGCCAGGTCGACCCGAAAGCCGTCCACGTGCATCTCCGTCACCCAGTATTCGAGGCATTGCACGAGAAAATGGGCCACCAGGGGATGATTGCAGTTAATGGTGTTGCCGCAACCGCTGTAGTCGCGGTAACGATCGGGATCGTCGGCGTCCAGGTGGTAGAAGAATTCGTTGCCCCAGCCCTTGAAGCTGATGGTGACGCCGTCGCGCCCGGCTTCGGCGGTGTGGTTGAGCACCACGTCGAGAATCACGCCGATCCCGGCCCGGTGCAGGGCCTTGACCATGTCGCGGAATTCATCCCGCGCATCGCTGCCCGAAGCGTAGCCGGGATGCAGCGCGAAGAGGCCGTACGGGCTGTATCCCCAGTAATTGACCAGCCCCCTGGCCGCGGCCGCGGCGGGTACGTGATGGGGATCGAATGCGAAAACGGGCATGAGTTCCACATCGGTGATGCCCAGCGACTTGAGGTAGGGGATTTTCTCGATCAGACCGCGACAGGTGCCGGGATGCTCGACCCCGGCGGAGGGGTGCCGGGTGAACCCCCGCACATGCAACTCATAGATGATCGAGTCCTCGAACGGCCGCTCCAGGGGCCGGTCGCCTTCCCAGTCGTAGGTGTCGGGTCCCGCGACCCGGGCGCGAATCGAGCCGTGGCGCCGGGCGTCCCGGTACCACAGCCGGTCGGAGACAATCCGTGCCCACGGGTCCACCAGTTCGCAATCGTGGTCGAACCGCATGCCGGGCGACCGGGGTCCGTCCACCCGCCAGGTGTAGTAAAGGCCCGGCTCTGCCCCGACGACAAGAACGTGCCAGAAGTGGAAGGTCCTGTTGACATCGGAATCGAGCTCGATGACCTGCAGCGGTTCCGTGGCGGATGCGTCCGCGTACAGGTTCAGCGTCACGGCCGTGGCGTTGGGACTCAGAATGCAGAAGTTGATGCCACCCTCACCCGCGCTCGCTCCGGGCGGGAACCGGCTACCCGGCTCCAGCGGGAATCGGGTCGAATGCCGGCCTGCTACAGCCAACGCATCAGGCCGACTTCGTAGGGATGCGCAAGGTCGGGGTGACGCGGTACGGCCCTGATTTCGTACGCCATTCCGCCGGCCCACGGCGGCTTGAGTTCCAGCCTGTACCGGCACACGCCCTCCGTCCCGCCCGGCTCGGGCGAAAACGTTTCTATCAACACGGTGCGGCCGCCGACGCGCACGATGCCGTCACGCTCCTGCGGCGTCTCCGCGTAGCGGTCCTCGGCGGCAGGCAGGCCCGACGCCAGTTGCCGCGACAGCATGCACTCGACGCGTATGTCGTCGGGCCCGAGCCCGTTCAGCTCCACCTCGACCTCAAGCTCGATCGATTCGTCGAAATCAATATGCGGTGGCGCCTCTCCGATTCGCCGCATGACCACGCCCGGCCAGGCGTCGCGGATGCGCGCCTTCCATTCGGCCAGGCCCCTGGCCGCGGCGTGGTTGCCGGCACTCAGGCGCCGCCCGCGTTGCCCGGCAGGTCCGTAAAAGAACCGCGCATAGTCCCTGACCACCCGCTCGCTGTTGAAGTTCGGCAGCGCGGTGACGATGGCGCGCTTGCACGTCCTCACCCAGCCTCGCGAAAAACCCTGCCGTTCGTCACGCGCGTAGTAGAGATGCTGAACCTCGTCCTGAAGGATCTCGTACAGCGTTGCGGCATCCTGGCGATCGCGCTCCTCAACGCCGGCATCGGCCGGCGACGGGGGAATCGCCCAGCCATTGCTGCCGTCGTAACCCTCAGCCCACCAGCCGTCGAGCACGCTCAGGTTCACGGTCCCGTTGATGGCGGCCTTCATGCCCGAGGTGCCGCTGGCTTCAAACGGGTGCACGGGCGTGTTGAGCCAGACATCGACGCCCGAAGTCAGCAACCGCCCCATGCCGATGTCGTAACCCTCCACCAGGAGGATCTTGCCGACGAAGGGCGGTAGGCTGGACACGCGCTGAATCTCGCGCATCATCCACTGGCCGGGTTCGTCGGCCGGATGCGCCTTTCCGGAGAAGACGAACAGGATCGGGCGCTCCTCGTCGGCGACAAGCGCTTCCAGCGAGGCGAGATCGTTGAACAGCAGGGTCGCCCGCTTGTAGGTCGCAAAGCGGCGCGCAAACCCGACCGTCAGGACATTGGGATTGTCCGGATCCACGTGCCTCAGCAAGCGGCGGATGTGCGCCTCGCTGACTCCGTTGCGCGTGCACTGCCGGGTCAGCCGTGCCCGCAGCGCATGCAGTACCTGCCGCTTGTTCTGCTGGTTGGCGTACCAGAAGCGTTCGTCGGGAATCTCCATGATGCGCTCGGCCATGTCCCGGTCGCAGAGGTTCTGCTGCCAATCCGGCCCAAGGTACTCGTTGAACAGGTCCGACCAGACCTGGCGAATGAACGTCGGCACATGCACGCCGTTGGTGACGTAACCGACGGGATTGTCCCTGGGGCGGATGTCCGGCCAGTGGCTGGCGCAAATCTCGGAAGACACCTTGCCGTGGATCTTGCTCACGCCGTTGACGGACGATGCGCCCCGCAAGGCCAGACGCGTCATGTTGAACTCGTTGTCCTCGTCACCGGTTCGGCCAAGTTCCAGCAGTTGCCTGCGGGTGATGCCCAGTTGGCCGATCAGGTCCTTGCAGTGCGCGGCGACGAGATCGCCGTGGAAGACGTCGTGACCCGCGGCGACCGGCGTATGTGTCGTGAACAGCGTGTTGGACGCGATCGCTTCAAGCGCCACATCCGGGTTCAAGCCGGCCCGCACGTATTCGCGCAGCCGCTCGAGCACGGAGAACGCCGCGTGGCCTTCATTGATGTGCCATATGGTCGGTGAAAGCGCAGCCGCACGCAGTGCGCGCACCCCGCCGATTCCGAGAACGGCTTCCTGCTTGAGCCGCAGTTCGCGGCCACCGCCATACAGCAGTTGCGTGATGTCGCGATCGTCTTCGGCGTTCTGCGCCACGTTCGTGTCCAGCAGCAACAGGGACACGCGGCCGACCTCGGCGCGCCAGACCTGTGCCAGCACTGCACGGCCGGGGAACCCGCAATCGACGACGATCGCGTTTCCCGCCAGATCCGTGGCCGGACGGACCGGACTGTCCTGCGGGTCGTGATCCACGTAGTCCGCGACCTGCCTGCCGCGTCGATCGACGCGCTGTCTGAAGTACCCCTGGCGGTAGAGCAGGCCCACGGCCACGAACGGCAAGCGCAGATCGCTCGCCGTCTTGCAATGGTCTCCCGCCAGGATGCCCAGACCGCCCGAGTAGATGGGAAAGCTCTCGTGGAACCCGTATTCGGCGCAAAAATACGCAATCAGGTCATCGCCGCCGGGGCCGTTGCCGGCAGGCGCGTCAGGCACCCCATCGCGGGCCGCTGCCCCAACGGGCGCCGGCTCCAGGTAGGCATCGAACTCTGCCAGGACGCGGCGATAGTCCCGAATATAGGCTTCATCCTGCGCGGCGCGATCAAGTATGCCCTGATCGATGCAACGCAAGTAGAGCTGCGGATTGTTCTCGGTCCTCAGCCACAGATCCGGATCGAGGCGCGCGAGTACGCTACGCGCAGCCGGGGACCAACTGAACCAGAGGTTGGACGCAAGATCCCCGAGACGCTCAATCGCGGCCGGCAAACGGGGAGAAACCCGTAGCGGCGTTACGTTGCCTTGCATTCCTGATCGTTCCTTCGCATCGGAGCAACGCCCCCAATGGCGAAGCGCGGGCGATCATATCAGAGCACAACTGTCGGCTCACGGACGGGCACTACGCGCGCCAATAGTCTGGAGTGCGGCCCCCGAAAGTGACCGTGGACGCTATCGTCGTCCGTGACGCAGTGGATCAGGCTCCGGCGGGGGCTACCGCGGGGACCACGCCTGCGGAGTCGGCGGGCGTCACCGAGTCTTCCCCGGTGTCAACGGCTTCAGGCGTGACCGCGGCCGCTTCGGCTTCCTCGGTCACCGCTTCCTCGGTAATCGCTTCTTCCGTCACTCCGTCTTCCGTCACCACGTCTTCGGTCACCATTTCTTCGATAACCGTTTCCTCGATAACCGCTTCGGTATAGACGTCCAGACTGCCGAGGCCCGTTTCCTCGATGTAGATCTGTCGCAGCAGGTCACGCCAGTCCTCGTACTGCGCTGCGGCGGTTCCCGTGAACCGATGCTGAACACCCTCGATCTCCACCACCATGGGCTTGACTTCCTCGTCGAACCCGACCGAAAGCTCCTCCAGCGCCGAACTGTGGAGCTGTTTCTCCTGCCGACGCAGCATGCCGCTTTGCAGCATCTCCATGCTCATGTACATGATCGAGTCGCGCACCACCCGGTCCGCAAAGTCGCCATCGCTGTTGATGCCGTAAACCACCGACGCGAGGATGCCGGCGATGCCCAACCCGGTGCGCCAGCGGCTCGACCGCTGCAACTCCCGAATCGCGATGGACTCCTCGCGGGCAAACTCCCGCCAGCCGTGATAGGGCTCCAGCGAGCTCTGATAGAAGTCCACATAGTGTTCGTTGAGCGTCTCCACGAAAAGGTGCTCGCGGTCGCGAACCAACAGCGTTCGCTCGAACTGGGGATCGTCTTCGGCCGGCAACCGGTTCAGCGAATACCGCCCGTTGCGTGCCTGCGCCACGTAGTCCCCGAACGCTTCGGGGCTCAATTCCCCTGCGAAACGTAGCTGGGAAATCGTCCTGACATTGCGTTTCTCGTCCGGTGACAATTCACCCTTGGCGGCCGCCAGATCGTTGGCGACCCGGTTGAATACATCCTGGTATGGATCCAGTCCCGGGTACTGCTGGCGATTGAACGCGCCGGCCGCCGTCTCCATGAAGTACTCGTCGTCCACCCACACCTCGCCGGTCGAATCGGAGGCGACGACCTTCAGCCGAAGCTGGCTGCCGTCGGAATGCAGGATCTCGCCAGTGACATTGATGTCCGCCGCCGTGGATTCCTCGGGGGTGGCCCAGACGGCCCCCCAGTGTCCGCTGTTCTGCAACGTGTCCCGGAGGTGCACGGCCAGGTACCGCGCTTCTGTGCGCCGGATATGGACAAACGTGCCGTCGTCCAGCAACTCCTCGAGAATTTCCTTCTCGATTTCCCCTTCCGGGACACCAGGGTCGAATACCACGACACTGACGTCCAGCAGCTCGTCTTCCGGAACGGTTTCGGTTTCCGCGACCAGTTGCACGGAATGGGGGATAAGCACCTGGTTGCTGCTGCATCCTGCCAGCAGCCCGACGCCCAAAACGAAAATTGCAAGTCTTCTCATGACTGCCGCACCTACTGAAGAGCTATGATCTTCTTGTACTCGTTGTATTCATCCCAGAGGGCCGCCCGCAACAGCGGATCCTCCTCCTTGGTGGCCGCCTCGCAAAGCTGTCGGGCAACCTTGTCCGTGTCTTCGCATCCCTCGACGGGGGGAGGCGCTTCCTCCGGCAATTCGGCTCGCGCCAGAACCGGCCGCTGGCTGGCGGGGTCGTTGCCGCCTCCACCGCCGGCGGACCCGCCGGTGGTCGCGTTGCCGCCGCCATCGGCGCCACCGCCCAGGATGGATCCGTCTCCACCGGGCGTGCCCGCACCGCCAAAACCCTCATCCGCGGCAGAGCCTACACCACCTCTGGCGATGGCTTCCTGCTCGGCGCCCATGATTTCGTCGAAGTCTTCCAGGGATTCATTGAAGATGCCCTCAGCCTGGGAAACGCGCCCCGCTGCACCGGTGCCGCCTGCACCGCCACCGGGCCAGTCGCCCTGCTCGCCTCCGGCGCCTTCGGAATCGCCGCCGAGTCCGCCGTCGCCGGACTCTTGACCACCGGCCTGACGGGAATCACCGCCCTGGCCGCCGCCCTCTTCGTCTCCGGCCCCACCTTCGCCTCCAGGTCCGCCTTCGCCGGCTTCCTGACCGCCCGCCTGACGGGAATCACCGCCTTGACCGCCGCCTTCTTCGCCGCCGTCGCCGCCCTGCATTCCGTCCTGTCCAGCGCCTTCCTGGCCCTCGCCGCCAGCACCCTGACCGCCGGAGCTCTGACCACCGGCCTGACGGGAATCGCCGCCCTGGCCGTCACCGTCACCATCCTGGCCCTGTGAATCGCCCTGTTGACCGCCCTGTTGGCCTTGCTGACCGCCTGCCTGCTGGCCTTGCTCGCCCTGTTGGCCGCCTGCCTGTTGGCCTTGCTGACCCTGTTGGCCCTGTTGGCCTTGCTGGCCGCCTGCCTGCTGGCCTTGTTGACCCTGCTGGCCGCCTGCCTGCTGACCCTGCTCGCCCTGCTGGCCTCCGGAAGGAGAGGGAAAACCACCGCTTGGCGGTGGCGGCATCCCACCGCTGGGCGAGGGCATCCCGCCGCTGGGTGATGGCGGTGGCGGCATCCCGCCGCTCGGTGATGGCATCCCACCGCTGGGCGAGGGCATCCCGCCGCTGGGTGATGGCGGTGGCGGCATCCCGCCGCTCGGTGATGGCATCCCACCGCTGGGCGAAGGCGGTGGCGGCATCCCGCCGCTCGGCGAAGGCATCCCACCGCTGGGCGATGGAGGTGGCGGCATTCCGCCGCTCGGCGAAGGCATCCCACCGCTGGGTGATGGCGGTGGCGGCATACCACCGCTGGGCGAGGGCATCCCACCGCTGGGTGATGGCGGTGGCGGCATTGGCGGCGGAGGCTGCTGCTGAGAAGACTGGTTTGCACAGCCCACGAGAAGTGCGCCTGCACAAACCACCAACAATTTCAATGGGATGTTCTTGAGACGCATGGACTACTCCCTTCCGAACGGAACTTCCTGTTATTAAGTCCCTTTACAACGACAGAAGTTCACTTCACGCACATTCTTCTCATATTGTGCCAAAATCCCGCAACCGGTGACGATGTGCTCGACCTCGCGTTGACTCATCAAGCCATCGAGATCGGTATCACCGCATTGAAGGAACAACTTATGAGAACCATACCACTTATTGCCGGACTTCTTCTATCCGCCGGCACCGCCGCCACCCTTGCGCAGGATGTCCCCGAGATGCCGCGAACGCCGGCGCCGGAAGGTGCAGAGGTCTATTTTCAGTCCCCGGCCGACGGCGATACCGTCACCTCGCCGGTTCTGGTGCGGTTCGGACTCCGCGGCATCGGTGTCGCCCCCGCGGGCATCGTGTTTCCCGATACAGGGCACCACCACGTGCTCGTCGACGTCGGCGAGGATGAAATGCCGCCGTTCAACCTGCCGCTGCCCACCACCGAGCAGTCGGTGCATTTCGGGCTCGGCCAGACGGAAGCCGAACTGACGCTGGAACCCGGCGAGCACACTTTGCAGCTCGTGGTCGGTGACCACCTGCACACACCGCACATGCCGCCGATCGTATCCGAGGTCATCACCATCACGGTCACCGAGTAGCACAGAGCGACGCCGCACCTGCCGTCGGCCGGGACCCGGCGCTGCCTGCGCGGGGTTCACGGCCGGTGACGGCCCGATCATGCTGATCCGCCGGCGACGAGCACCGGCAATTCCTGGGAAAAACAGATATGAATATTCGCGACGGATTCGTGGATTCGGTGGGCAATACGCCCCTCATCAAACTTCACAAGGCTTCGGAACTGACCGGCTGCACGATTCTGGGCAAGGCGGAGTTTCTCAATCCCGGAGGATCCGTCAAGGATCGGGCGGCCAAGTACATGGTGCTCGACGCCGAGCGCCGCGGCGTCCTGGAGCCGGGCGGGCTGATCGTGGAAGGCACGGCGGGCAACACGGGTATCGGCCTGGCCCTGGTCGGGAATGCCAGGGGCTACCGGACACTGATTCTCATGCCCGATACCCAGAGCCAGGAAAAGAAGGATGCGCTGCGGCTGTGCGGCGCGGAACTTCGGGAAGTGCCCGCGGTACCGTACAGGAACCCCAACAATTACGTCCACATCGCCGAGCGCACCGCGGCCGAGCTTGCGGCCACGGAGCCCCATGGGGTGCTCTACGCTAACCAGTGGGACAACGTCGCCAACCGGGAAGGGCACGAGGTGAGCACCGGGCCGGAGATCTGGGAGCAGACCGACGGTACGGTCGATGGCTTCACCTGCGCGGTCGGCACCGGCGGCACGCTGGCAGGCGTCAGCGAGTTTCTGAAAGGCAAGAACCCGAACATCGTCACCGCGGCCGCGGACCCCATGGGGGCCGCGATCTATAGCTGGATCAAGACCGGCGTGCTGGCATCGGAAGGAGATTCGATCTCCGAAGGAATCGGCCAGGGCCGGGTGACGGGCAATCTGGATGGGGCGAAGATCGACGATGCGTTTCGCATTCCCGACGAGGAGATGCTGCCGGTCTGCTTCGACCTGCTCCGGGAAGAGGGCCTGTTGCTCGGCGGTTCCAGTGGAATCAACGTGGCCGGCGCGATTCGCCTGGCACGGGCCCTGGGTCCGGGAAAGACCATCGTGACCGTACTTTGCGACTCCGGACAGCGCTACGAGTCCAAGCTCTACAACCCTGAATTCCTCGCTTCAAAAGGGTTGCCGGTGCCGGACTGGTTCAAATAGCGTGTAAACTGAAATTGTCGATAACCGGCCATCGAAACACGGCGCGTTCATCCATGGTTTCTGTGGCGAGCTGCCAAAACAAGTAGAGAGGTATCGTAATGTTCCGCCAGATTCCCGGGATAACGCTCCCCACCCTGTTCGCTCTTGGTTTGGGCTTGCCGATGACCGCATCGTCCGAAGGCGCCTTTCTCCGCAACCTGCATGCGCTGGATGACGAATCCAGGGGCTATTGCCTGGATATCGTCGGTGCCGGCGAGAACATCAATCGGGAAGCTCCGCTGGGTACGCGCACCTGCAAGTACGAGCGCAACTACGTGGACCAGTTGTTCGAATGGGGTGCGCCGGACAAACTCCACGCGCCCGAATACGATCTGTGCGTGGCTGCGGACTCAATTGAAGAGGGCGGGCAACTCTTCGTGAAGGACTGCTCCGCCGCAGCGGAACAATCCTGGTCCCTGACACCGAACGGTCTTCTGAGCCCGTCGTCCAGGCCCGACCTGTGCGTCACCCTGAACGCCGAACGCGGATTGGCCAATTCCCCCGTCTGGCTGGCCATGGTCTACCACGGCAGAACGGTCTCACTGGCGCCTTGCGCGGACTCGGCGCGGCCACTGCAGCAGTTGCGCTGGGCGCTCACCGACGAGCAGAAGCGGCGGGATGCGGATCAGGCCGGCGACCGCATGCCGGCGGATCTTGCCGCCGCAATCAGGCGAATCACCGAGCAGGGTTTGGCGGCAGCGGAGACCTCCGGGCTCTACGCCGACCAGCCCAGGACCTACGGGCTGGACGAGATCGAAGTCACCGGCAACATCTCCTACGGGCCTCACGAACGCAACCTGCTCGACGTCCACATCGATACGCGGCGCAACGACGACGACGCCAAGCCGGTGGTGATGTATTTCCACGGCGGCGGTTTCGTGCGCGGAAACAAGGACGGCAACCGCAACGTGGCCGACTATTTTGCGAGCCTGGGCCTGGTCGGCGTCAATGCCACCTACCGCCTTGTCCCGGAAGCGAAATGGCCCGACGGCGCCAACGACGTCGGCAATGCCGTGGCCTGGGTCAAGGAAAACATCGCCGAGTACGGGGGCGACCCCGACAAGATTTTCGTCATCGGGAAGTCGGCGGCCGCATCCCACGCAGCCACGTATGCGTTCAGGCCGGACGTGCTGGAGCCGGGCATACCGGCCGCCGCCGGCGTGATCCTGATCTCGGGCGGCTACGGCGCGGATACGGACCGCGCCTCCGAGGCGCGCCTGGCCTATTTCGGCGACGATCTCACGCGATGGCCGCATATATCGACCATCGGCAACGTCGAACGGACCGATATTCCGGTCATGCTCACCATCTCGGAATTCGATAACCCGGGAACCGAACAATCCATGGTGAACTTGGTGGCCGAGGTGACCGCGAAGTCGGGCAGCATGCCGCGAGTGGTCCAGTTGATCAGCCACAACCACTACTCGCCGAATCCGAGTATCGGCACGCAGGATACGCAACTCAGCGCGGCTATCCTACAGTTCGTGCGCTCGATCGCAATCGGACCGCCGGAGGCCGCCGCGCCCGAGTAAGAGTCAACGCCTACGGCAACGTAAATCGAGTCGCGTTCTCCGGATCGCGGTCAGTCCTACCATCCGAAATGTATCCGCGCCTGGTAGTGGCGCGGCAATTCGGGCAGCACGATGACCCCGCCGAACAGGTTTGGGAAGTTCGCGCGGAAGTATCGCTCGTCGGTCAGGTTCTTTGCCGCCACGGTGAACGTCCAGTTTCCCCGCTCCACAACCAGGCCGGTGTTGAGGAGCGTATAGGCGGGCAGCATCACGGAATTGGAGAACCCGGAATGCACGGCACTCACGTCGACGGCGCTTGCGCTGACGGCAACGCCGCTGCCGAAGTCGTAGGTGGCTGTCAGGGAGGCAATGTTGCGCGGTACGCCGGCACGACGGGCGCCGCGCGGACCCGGACGGATCACCGAACCACCCAACGCACCGCCGTAAATGGACTCTGGAGCGACGCCCGGAATGTCGTCCGAACCAATGAAGCTGAAGCGCGAACCTGCCTCCAGGGTGTTGAGATTGATCACCTCCATGTCGGAATAGCCCAGCGTGAACAGCAGCTTTTCGCTGGCGACCCAGCGCAATTCGAACTCCGCACCTTCCGTCTGCGACGCCTGGTTGGTCACCGTCGCCTGGGCGGAGAAGTCCGTTCGCTGCTGCTCGTAGACGGACAAGGCAAAGTACAGGGAGTTGCGAAGCAGGCTGCCCTTGAGGCCGATTTCGGCAAGCCTTGAGACATCGAATGCGCCGCCGCTTGCGATGTTGCCGGTAGTGATCTCCGCCCCTTGCCCCGCGATGACCGTGGACTGTCTTGAGACGGTCGCGTAGGGAACCAGTCCGGGGCGGCTGTCGTAACTGATGCTGAGCGTCCACGAGAAACCGCCAAAGCCGTCCGATGCTTCTGCCTGAACGCAGGAAGCATCGGGCAGCGTGCAGAAGTTGTTGGAACTGGCCAGCAGGAGCTTGTCCACCGGTTGGCGGCTCTGCATGTCGATCGCATCGTAGCGAATACCCGCCAGGGCGCTGAACCCGTTGTCCCAGGTGACATCGGCCAGTGCCGCCAGTCCGAGGTCCAGGTAGTCGCCGATGTAGTATTCGGTGTAGTCGTCATCGATCCGTGTTGACAGCAGCCGGGTATCCAGCGGTCCGGCAGGACGGGTCAGATCGCGACGGTCAAAGTACTCGTTGGTGTAATCGTCGCCGTGTTCAAAGTTCGTGTAGCGGATGGAAGGCGAAATCTGCACTGCGACGTCCGCACCGCCCGTTCGCCACATATTGGCAGCCACGAGCTTGTCCTCGATGACCCAGGCGTCGTGAAACTGGGAGAACCCGTACGCATTCTCGTTCAGGTTGTCGTAAGCCTCGTAGAACAACTGGTTGGTCCACTCCCAGCCGCTGCCAACGGGGTGCAGGATCATGTCGAAGTAGAGCGTGATCACGTCGTTCACCAGCGTGTCGTCCGGGCCGACCAGACTCTGGCTGCCGTCGAGCACGGCCTCACCGACGTTGACCAGGCGCATCAACTCCGGCGTGCACCCGAATACGCTCGTGGCGCCAATGGAACAGACTCCGTCGCCCGGATCGCCCGCTTCGAGGGGTTCGGTGCCGCCTGGAACCAGTCCCGCCGCAAAGGGATTCAGATCGGTGAATCCGTCCCCGTCGACATCGAACTCCTGGTGGGAAATAAGCCCGTCGCCGTTCGCATCCAGTGGCAGCGGCTGGCCGGTGACGTAGATGCCGTGATCCACCAGTTCCTGGGTCAGGCGATTCCAGCCGGCGACCTGGGTCCCGGTGTATTCGTGATACATGCCGCCGAACTGAAGGTGAAGGCGCTCGTTCATGTCGGCGTCGAACGACGCCTGCAGGATGGTTTGTTCGATGCCGCTGTTGCGGTAGTAGCTGCCCGAATTCTCGATTTCGGAGTACAGGTAGTAGCCGAAGTCCTGATCGCCCAGACGGCCCGGACCGCCCACTTCGGCGGTAAGAATCTGCTTGTCCCAGGATCCGGAGGCCAGGTTCACGGCGCCCGTGGTGTCGGTTATGAATCCATGGGTTTCCTCGATTCGCGCAGACTTGGGATTGAAGTTCAGGTAACCGCCAATCTTGGCGGGACCGTAAATGGGCGAAGCAGGTCCGCGAACGATGTCGATGCGATCGGATGCACCGATGGGCGTCGGGTAGTTGCCGGGATTGTCGAGGCGGCGGACACCCCGGAAATACGTCTCGCCCGGCGTGCCCCGAATATCCAGCGACCCTGCGACACCGAAAAAGGATTGCGTGAAGCTGCCCGGCGCCACCGCGATCAGTTCATCGATGTCGCGCATGTCGAAGCGGGCCATCATCTCTTCGCTGACCGTGGAGGCGGACCGGGGCGTGTACAACAGCGACTTGCCGAAGCCGAATACGGATTGCACGTCGTCGTCGGGCAGGCTGCCCAGATCGCCGACGACCACGACTTCCTCCAGGGGCGCGGCGCCCGGTGCCTGGGCGACCGCACCGGGCACCCAACCGAAAGCGGCGAGAAGCGCGAGTTGCCACAGCCGGTGGCAGGCGCCGAGCCGCATGGGGCGAAAGACCGCCTCGCCGAAAACGGCTGATCGGCCCGCGTTGACTGCCGCGCAGTGGCCGCCCACAGCGTGCGGATCGGGCTGTACGGACATCATCAATGCGTCATCGACCACACGACGAAGTTGATGCCCAGTCGAAACGCGTCCGCGGCCGGTTCCAGCGGCATCCGCGCCTGGTCGTACCAATCCCAGAAGTTTGCCAGGTCGTTATTGTGACCCGCTGCAATGGCCACATCGCCCGCGTCGTTGAGAATCCCGTAGTAGGTGATGTTCCCGCCCGGCACGTAGGGTGACATCCCGTTGAGGTCGTACAGGTCGAAATGCGCCTTGAACAGGGCGTGGTTCGGATCCAGTCGTATGAAGGGACGGTCGGGGAAGACGCGCGCGACCTGCGATCGCATGGTCTCCAGTTGCCACGGCCCGTCGAAGTCGTCCATCAGCACGAATCCGCCCCTGTCGATGAACTGCCTGAAATTTTCCACCTCCTGGTCCGTGAGTTCCATTTCTCCCGGCTCTGAAACGTAGGCGAACGGGAACAGGAACACCTCATCGCTGCCCAGTTCCACGATACGGTACGACGGCACCTGAACATCGATGCCGGTGGACTGATCGATGAATTCGTTGAAATTCTCATCGGAGTTGGGGTAGTTGTGAGCCCAGCCCATGTGGCCGATGGCGCCGTTTGTGCCGAATCGCCAGCGGGCGACGATCAACTCGGTGGCGGGCGGAGTGTTCTGTTCGATTTGCCAGCGTCGGCCGAACTGCGCATAGGCGTCTGCCGAGACCAGCAGCGTCATGACGGTCCCTGCGAGGGCGGCGATCCCGATACGCAATCTCAACTGCATGGTGTACTGGTTCCGGCGGAGCGTTGCAAGCGATTCAGAGCGCTCCGAAGAATAGCATGGGAAGGGACGGATCGAGGTCTCAGCCCCTGGCCCTGGCAGCCCCTGGCAGCCCGTGGCAAGAGTCGCTCGGGCACCGAGACCGCCGGCCGTTCTGCAACGAGCCTATCCGAAGGCCGCCGAGAAGGCCTGCTCCAGGTCGGCGATTAGGTCGCCGGGATCTTCCAGGCCGACCGCCAGCCGAACGGTGTTGTCGCGGATGCCGGCCCGTGTGCATTCTTCCTCGCTCAGGTCGCCTGCAAAGTACAGCTTGGCCGGGGCGACCAGCGACTCCGTGGAGCCGATGCTCGCGACCGTTGCAAACAACTGCAGCGCGTCGATGAACTTCCACGCCTGCTCCCCGTCGCCGTTGAGATCGAAACTCAGGACACCGCCGTAGCCGTCCATCTGTTTCGAGGCCAGTCCGTGGCCCGGGTCGTCAGCCAACCCCGGATAGAACACCCGCTCGACCCGTGGGTGACCGCTCAGGAATTCGGCCAGAGCCATCGCACTCTCGGAGTGACGGTGATAACGCAACGCGTAGGTCCGCAAACCGCGGAGAATCAGAAAGGCCGCGCCAGGGTCCAGCGTCGCACCCATGTTGGTGGCCAGCGGCTTGAGATCCCTGAGCCGCTCCCGGTCGGCGATCACCACGCCGCCCATCACATCCCCGTGACCGCTGGCGTACTTGGTCAGGCTGTGGATGTAGTAGTCGATCGCGAACTGCCCGTGGTTGTGCAACCCACCGAACGTGTTGTCAAGCACGGTGACCACGCCGTGCTCGCGGGCCAGCGCAGTGATCGCGCCGATATCCGGTACCTGCACCATCGGGTTGGTGGGCGCCTCGAAAATCAGGCACTTTGTATCGTCGGCCGCGAAGACCTCCTCCATGCCCTGCAGGTCGTGCACGCTCAGAAGCGTATGGTCGATTCCAAGGCGGGTCAGTCGCTGCCGGACCATGACGCGGATGGGCCGATAGGACTCCAGAAAGCAGACGATGCGGTCGCCGGCGCCCAGGTTGCCGAGCACTGCCAGCCAGGCGGAGGCCATTCCCGTGGAGACGCAGACGGCATCATCGCGGCCCTGCAGTTCCGCCACCAATCGTTCCAACTGCCGAGTGGTGGGATTGGCATCACGGGTGTATTCGAACCCTTCGTCGCGGGCTTCGGTCGTCAGCGACGAGGCAATGTCCTCGAACGTGAACTTCACCGAGCGGTAGACGGGATCGACCAGGGACTCGTTGCCCCGGGGCAGTTTCGCCCGCGGATGATGTGCGAGACGGGTTTCCTTCTTCATGTCGCCAGGTCCTCGTGAACCCGTCAGAGTATATCGATGGGATCGCCGACACTCACCGTACCCAGCCGGCGAGGAATCAGGTTCTGTCCGAACATCACGCCTTCAGGGCCGCGGCGAAACGTCTTCAGGGTGCGAATGGGCTCCTCGTCGGGATCCTTTTCCGCGGTCTCCGGATCGATCGTCGTCAGCACGCAGCGCGTGCAGGCCCACGCCACATCGAACTCGGCCTCACCGGCACGGATGCGTGCCCACCGGTCTTCCTCGAAGGCCGTGACGGTCTCGGCAACCAGGTTGGGACGAAAGTTCACCATTGCAACCGGCCTCGGCAGCCGTTCGTTGAGTTGCGACAGCGACGCGGTTGCCGTCAACAGCACCGGGGCGCCGTCGGCGAGACTTACATGGTCCCCGTCTCTGCCGCGGCCGGGCTTGAGACGCCGCAAGTGCCCGTCAGACATGTTTACCAGCCGGCACGGCATATTCAACGCCGCACTGAACCACCGATTGACGCCAGGTTCCGCCTCGGTGAGTTCCAGTTTGTCGCCCCAAACAACGGCCGCTCGCTGCGGGCCCGAGGCCAGACTTGCGGGCAAGGTCAATGTCTCCTGCCCCGGCGCCTCCACGACCCAGCCGCCGTCCGCCTCGTGAACGCGGACCCTTGCCATCCGGGGATGCTCACGCTGAGTCAGAAACCGGCCGCGCTCGTCCACCAGCATGTAGCGCCTGTCGCCGGCAAACCCGCGCGGCTCCACGTTTGCGCTCGCGACCGAAATCCCGCCGCAGGACTTGATCGGATAGATCCTGATCTCGGCCACGCGCATGGCCGGCTCCTACACGCGGTCCAGCGCCTGGTCGAGATCGTCGATCAGATCTTCCACATCCTCAAGACCCACGGACAGCCGCACCAGTCCATCGCTGATGCCGACCCGCTCGCGCTCCGCCTTTTCCACGTCGGCGTGAGTCATGGTCACGGGGTGTGTGACCAACGTCTCCACGGAACCGAGGTTTTCCGCCAGGGTACACAGGCGCACCGAATCCATGAGCCGCTTGCCGGCGCTGACGCCGCCCTGGACCTCGAACCAGAGCATGGCGCCGAAGCCGGTTGCCTGGCGCCCGGCCAGATCATGCTGAGCGAACGACGCCAGGCCGGGATAGGCAACCTGCGACACCTTGGGGTGCGACTCCAGGAATTTCGCGATGGCCAGCGCATTGGCCGACTGCCGTTCCATGCGGATGGAGAGCGTCTTGATGCCCTGCAGCGTCAGCCAGGCGACCCACGGCGACATGATCACGCCGCTGGCGTTCTGTATGAACCTGATGGCTTCATCCAGGGCTTCGGTGGCCGCAATCACGGCGCCGCCCACGGTCGCGTTGTGGCCGTCGAAGTACTTGGTCGTGCTGTGAATGGAGATGTCGGCGCCCAGTTCCAGCGGCCTCTGGTAGAAGGGCGTAAGGAACGTGTTGTCCACCGCGTGCGGGATGCCCCGGGCCCGGGCAATCTCCGATACAGCCCGGATGTCAGTGAGCTTCAGGTTCGGATTGGCAGGCGTCTCGGTGAGGATCAGGCGTGTATTCGGCTTGACCGCCGCTTCCACTTCGGCGGCGTCCGCGGTGTTCACGAAACTGAACTCCACGCCGAATCGGCTGAACACCTTGGTGGCCAGCCGATACGTGCCGCCGTAGGCAACATCGGAAATGATGGCATGGTCGCCCGCATTGAGGCAGGCCTGCATGACCACCTGGATGGCGGCCATTCCGGTCGCGTAACAGGTGCAGTCAAACCCCTCTTCCAACGCATTGAGCTTGGTTTCAAGCGCGCGCACCGTTGGATTGCCGCTGCGGGAATACGAATAGCCCTTGGACAGGTACTCGTCCACCGACGGCTGAACGAAGGTCGTCGACTGGTAGATCGGCGTGAGGATCGAACCGGTTTCCGCATCCGGTTCGACACCCGCGTGTATCTGTTTGGTCGAGAAGCCCATGGCGCTCCTCCATACGGATAGGCGGCGCATGATACCGGAAACACCTCCTGTGGGCATGAACGGAGGATGAACGGCCACGCGATACAATGCGCCCACAACTTCGCCACTTGAGACGAAGATGCTGCCGGAGGACCGAGATCAATGAGATCCCCGAAGGAACTGACTGCTGCCGTCGCCCTTCTGACCATGTTCGGCATGCAGGATCTTCTCGCCGACGACATCAGGATCGTCAACGCCAACGTCATCACCATGGACGACGACAATCCGACGGCGAATACGTTGCTGATCGGCGGCAACCGGATTGTCTCCGTTGGAGCGAATGAGGCGGACGGCGCCGAACCAGCGGGAACCACCGGCGCAGGGATCACTGTCATCGACGCCCGGGGGGCAGTCGTGCTACCGGGCCTCATCGATCAGCATCTGCACTGGAACCGCAGCGCCATAACGTGGGGATTCGCCCTGCATCGCGGCGAAAACGCGTTCACGCTCGAGGACCTTGAAATCGCGGTCCGGACACGAGCCGCAGAAGTGCCGGAGGGCGAATGGATCACCCTGATCGGCCGCCACAATCACCTGCAGTTTCTCGAGGATCCCGACGACCCGATGTCGGGACGGTATCCGACCCGGCAGGAACTCGATCAGTGGGCACCGGATCACGCGGTGCTGTTGTCGCAGCGGTTCACGCCCACGCCCGTGGGTACCGGCCCGGAAGACTTCAACCGGGCCACCTTTACCGGCCCCGGGCAGATGAACACGCGCGCCATCGACTTTTTCAACGGTCTGACCCCTGCCGTGCCGACCGTAGGGGAGATCCCGGCCGACGGCGCTCTGGGCAATGATCTGAATCAGCAGGTCTACGAATGGACGCGGGCGAACAACACCCTGGAAGACCAGATGCGAAGTACGCTCGATCTCGTGCGTTGGTCACATACCGTCGGGCTGGTCGGTGTGGGCGACGCCGGCGGCAACGGCTTCCGCCAGACACAGGACTTCATGCCGCTGCTCGAGCTCGACCGTCGCGGTGAGCTCAAGGTACGCAACCGCTACCAGATTCGGCCGGTCGGCGCCCCGGGCGTCGAGGGACAAGCCGGCGTGGCCGCCCTGCGCAACGTCGTCAGTGCCGCACCGCTGGCAGCGTCAAGAGAATGCGCCGGCCCCGCGGAGATCCCGGGAGAAGGCTTGCACCTGAGCCGCGTCGGCAGCGCATACTTCAGGAACATGGGATTGGGCGAGTTCATTGCCGCACCGACCGCCGCATCGATCGAAGAAGCCGTGATCTTTCTGCTGCGAAGGCCGGACTGGTCCTTTCACCAACACGCCGAGGCCGGCCAGATCGCGCAGGTGATCGAGGGAATCGGGCGCGCGGCGGAAACGCCCGATCCTTGCCGGATCGGGACACTCGCCGATCGGCATGTATCCATGGAACACCTCAACGACGCCACGGCGGAGGATCTCGCGAACATGGCGGAACTCGGCGTCGGCGCCGGAATTCAGGCGGTCCGCTTCCTGTTTCCGGATTGGCAGTATTCGGGGCCACCGTATCGTACTGCCGTAGATACCCCCGGCCTCAACTACGGTTTCGGCGCAGACGGCATGTTCGCGGCCCACGGCAACCCCTGGACGACGCTGCAGTTCATTGTCACCGGAGAGAATTATCGCGGCGAAGATATCCTCGCCGCGGACCCGCTGGGCCGGGGACCCCAGCAGATCACCCTGATGGAAGGGCTGCGTGGCTATACGCGAGGTGCGGCCTGGTTCACGAGGGAGGAGCATGAGCGCGGCCGGATCAAGGCCGGGTACCTGGCGGACCTGATCATCCTGGACCAGAATCCCTTCGAGGTGGACGCGCGCCGAATCAGGGATACCAGGTCGGCCCTGACCATCGTGGACGGAGAAACCGTTTACTCCGACGGGTCCCTCTGATCCGGGCCGGCGCCCTGCCCCACAGGCGCCTGCCAGTCAGGAGCCGGCCGTGCCGTGTTGCCTCGGCGCGAGCCGACAGGCCCTACTCGGCCAAACCCGGAATCTCCAGAAAGTCGCTCCACGCGGCCGGCCGGCCGTGAATGGGCACGATCGTCGAAACATCTAGTCCCAACCGCTGCACCTGGTTGAAGAGGCCCCGATTGGCATTGGTGGCTTCGGCCGGCGGCGGCACGTGAGTGTCGTAAAGATCCGCCTCGATCAGAATGCCCTCGTCGGGCAGGTAGGCGATCGTCATGCCATCGACATGCTCAAGCGGGTGCACGTATGAGAGGTGCATGCTCCGGTCGCCATCGCCGATCACGTAATTCTCCGTGTAGCGCTCGTAGTAGTAGCCTTCCGCCAGTTCCGTAGGCGGCCACAACGAAACCATGTCCGGAAGCAGCGTGCGTTGAGCGTAGTTGAGCACGTCGCGCGTATAGAAGTCGTAATTCAGCCTGTGCGTGACGATCGTTGCGCCGATATGCATGTAGGTGCGTATGCCGCCGATGTGATCATGGTGCTGGTGGGTATTGACCAGGAACCGGATCGGTTTGTCGGGGACGAGCCGGACCACTTCTTCGATGACGGCCAGACTGCGCTGTTCGCTCAACGGCGCCTCGACGACCGCGATGAAATTGTCGAACTCGACGGCGACGCTGTTGTGGGAGGATCCGCCCAGCAGAAACACGCCGTCCGCTATCTCTTCGGTCTCGACGGAAATTCCGAAACTGGCCTCGCGCACCGAGTCGGGGACGGTGACCGGGTCCGGGCAATGATTCGCCTGGATGTCTTCGAATTCACCGCCGAAGGCGTTGTGTCCGGCGTTGATGCTCTGCGCCTGGTAGTTGTCGTCCCAGCCCTGATGGGAATGCCAGCGGATCGGGAAGCGAACGCCGTCGCCCAGGTCGGCATAGCTGTCGTTGAAGAATTCGTGTTCGTAGTTGAAGTCCCCAAGCACCGGATCGGGCACCCAGGTATGGATGCGCTGCAGCAGGTCTTCGCTGTTGACCGTCGCATCGACCCGATATTTCCCCAGCACGGTGATGGAAACGATCCTGACCTTTTCCGGTGTCGTTGTGGGACCGTCTCGCCCCATCTCCCCCAATTCCCAGCGCCACGCCGCAACGGGATTGGCGCCCGGCATCCGCGCGGCCTTCAGGAAGCCGTGCGGGTTGAGCCACATGTCAAGTTGCCAGTTCGCCGCATCTTCGGGGCTTGCGGCAACCGTTTCGGATTCGGGGCCATCCTGATGCCAGCCGTACTCGCCGTTGACCATGAACCGCTGCCGGGAATTCTGCTGGACGGGGGTCCCTCCGACCCACCCCAGACCGTACTTCCACGAAGCGGGGTTCTGTCCTGGCGGGCGGTCGAACGTCTCCAGCATGACGCCGGTCTCCCAGTTCATCATCCGCGTGTAGTTGTTCAACTCGGCGCGGGGCCAGTCGACGTTGTAACCGTTGAGACGCTGCTGCCCCACCAGGCCGCTGTAGCCCGACCCGGAAAGGGTCACGCAGCTCAGTCTGTCGGCACCGATGGCCACCTCCGCCGCCTGCAGGATGGGCTCCGGGTCCAGAAAGCCCGGAGGAAATTCCTGGCCCAGCGAGTGGGTTGCCGGCAACGGCAAGAGCCCCAGGAGAGCAATCAGATTTCTTGTTTTCATGTCAGCCTCCGGATCGTGGCGTGGCCCGCCTTGTGTATCCATTCTATTTGAAATCGCTGCCGGTACGCATTGGTCGTGCGCATCGAGTCGGTCTCTGCAGTCCGGAGAATGCTGTGAGAAGATAGGTGGGCACAAACGCCAGATCCTTGTCCGACATGCAGAAGCAACCGCCGATTCAACCAGCGGTTCGTTTCGGGAGACCAGCATGAGATTCACGTACTGCCTTATCTTGTCGATCGTGTCATGGGCAGCCCTTGCCCACCATGGCCCCGGACAATTCGATGCGTCGCAGCAGGTCGAGGTCACCGGCGCCGTGACCGAAGTCCGCTTCGTCAATCCGCACGGTTACATCCATTTCGACGTCACCGAACCCGATGGCACGGTCACTCCGTGGCGCTGCGAGGTGAATTCGGGCTCCCAACTGCGCCGTGCCGGGTGGACCGAAGACCTGTTTCCGGTGGGCGGGACGATCACCGTGTCGGGAAGTCGGGGTACGCTCGAGGCTCACGCCTGCGGGCTGTCATCCGTCATCCTTGCCGACGGCCGTGTGCTGCATCGCTTTGACCGTATCGGGACTCTCGATGCGCCCGGCGACCGGGCAGACCCGCGTGTCGGGGGGCGTCTGGAACTCTCGGGCACCTGGGCAGCGCCGCCGCGTGTTCCTCAGGGCGGTCCCGGGCGAGGCGGGGCGGCCATGGGGGCGGCCATGGGGGCGGCCATGGGGGCGGTAGTGCCCGTGTTCGAGCGCCTTGGCCTGAGTTTGACGGATGCCGGGCGTGAGGCTCTGGCGGGGCTCAGCCACCAGTCTGACAATCCACGCTTCCACTGCATGGCGACCAACATCCTGTTCGACTGGGAATTCGGTCGGGACATCAACGAAATTATCCAGACAGACGATGAGATCACGCTCAGATACGGGTTCATGGACCTCGTGCGCACGATCAGGATGGATCTGCAGGAACACCCCGACGACATCGATTCAACCCGTGCCGGACACTCCATCGGGCGCTGGGAGGATGGCGCCCTGGTCGTCGACACGGTCGGATTCGAGGAGGGGTTCCTGATCGCCGGCCCGGGTGGGCTCGTCAGGCACAGCGATGGGCTCCACGTCGTGGAGCGGTTCACCTACGACGCGGAGACCCGGGGACTCACCCGATCCTACATGGCCGAGGATTCACAATATTTCACCGGACAATACACCGGACAGGACACGGTCTACCCGACCGACGTGCCCTTCGAGCCTTATGACTGCGTGGAGTTGAAGGACGCGTTCCTGGACGGCCCGGACGGCTAGCAGTTCGAAGCGAAAGTCCCGCGTCCCACCGGTTCCTGCCGATTCGGTTTGAGCCGGACGCGCCGACCCGGGGCGCGCGGCGGACAATCGCTCGTGGTTTTTCCCGGCGTTACGCTGCTTCGGGTTCGCGGCGCAGCGAATGAATGCCGATCGCGAGAATGATCACGGCTCCGCCGATGATGGCCAACGCGCCGGGGTTCTCGGCAAGGAGCAACCACGCCCACAGCGGCGTGAATGCCGGTTCGACCAGAAGCAACAGCGAGACCTCGATCACCGGCAATCGCCTTATGCTCCGGGTGATGAAATAGTACGCCAGACCGATTTGGAAGACTCCCAGGTAGGCAATGATCAGCCAGTCAAGGTTGCTGGCGCTGCCCAGCGGGAAAGTGAACAAGGCGGCTGCAGCGCCGGCGAGAAAACATCCTGCCACCACCGCCGCCTCCGGCTGGTCCCTGCCGGTCCCGGAGCGGGATGCGAGCCAGCGCAACCCCGTCAGCGTCAGTGCCCACGCGACACCGGTACACGCACCCAGCAGGTTGCCCAATTGCGGATTGGGTGCCGTGTCCAGGGGCTCTCGAACGGAACCGAGGATCAGCGCAAGCCCTACCACCAGGGCGGCCATGAGGGCCAGGTCGCGCCGGACGATTCGTTCACCCAGCAGCAATGGACCCAGCAACAGAACGTAGAACGGCGCCGTTTCCTGCAGGAACATCGCGTTGGCCGCCGTGGTGAGCTTGTTGGCCAGGGTGAAGAACGTGAAGGTCGCGGCGAAGGGAATGGCCACGACCAGCGATCGCCACGTCCAGCCCTGGCGTGCCCGGGGGATCAGCGCGAGTATGACGAGGCCTCCCAGCAGGCTGCGGAAACAGGACACCTGCCAGCCGGTCAGCGTCGCCGCCTTGATGGCCACGCCGCCTGTTGAAAACAGCAGCGCACCGATGATCAGTTGAACGCGAGCCTTGAGCACTTCCCTAGGGTCTGTTAGAAACGTAGGGGATGCAACAGGGGCAGCAACGGTTGGCGGATCAGGGCGACCAGGAGCGGCCAGGGAGACAGGCCTTGAGTTTGAGAGTCATCAGCCTCGCCATTATCGTCGCCGGCGTCATCATCGAGTTTGCGACGGCCGGTGCCCAGATCGGCAATGCGATTGCGGCTGTCGGCATCGCCGGCTACGTCTACGACTTTTTCAAGCGACGTCAGGGTCCGCCGCTCTGACGCGCCTGCACGGCCCGTGGTGAAATCCCTGCTGCATTCGACCCGCACACCCGGCGTCCCACGGGCCACGACGGCCCAACCGCGTGGGGCGGTGGTTCTGCTGCTGGCAGTCATGCTGTTTGGCTGCGAAACCGACACGCAGCCAGCCAACGTTGAAATCGCAGCCGAGGTTCAGGCCGAATTCGTCGGCGGTGAGCAGTGCGCCACCTGCCACATGGCCGAAGCCGAACTCTGGCGAGGCTCGCACCACGACCTGGCGATGGCCGTTGCGAATCCGGCCTCCATCGACGGCGATTTCAACAACGCGCAGTTCACCTACAACGGCGTCACCAGCGAATTCTTCGTCCGCGACGGCGCCTACCTGGTGCGCACGGACGGACCCGACGGCGCACTCGCCGAGTATGAAATCACACACGCATTCGGGACGGAGCCGCTGCAGCAATACCTTGTCGAGTTTCCCGACGGCCGCTTCCAGGTGCTGAACGTCGCCTGGGACTCGCGACCTGCCGATGCGGGCGGGCAGCGGTGGTTCCACCTCTATCCTGACGAGGCCGTAGACCATGAGGACCCGCTGCACTGGACCGGCGCGTTCTACAACTGGAACAGCACCTGCGCGGAATGTCACTCCACCAACCTGCAAAAGAACTATTCCCCGGAGGAGGACCTCTTCGCAACCTCGTTCTCCAGTATCAACGTGGATTGCGAGGCTTGCCACGGCCCGGGCTCACGACACGTTCAAGCGCCGGAGGACGTGCCCATGGGCCTGGCGCCCGGTACGGGTCAATGGCAGTTCGTGGAAGGCGCGGTCATCGCCCAGCGCGTACCGCCGCTTGAGGATCGAACCGAGCTTGAAACCTGCGCCCAGTGCCACGCGCGCCGCAGCCAGTTCACCGACGACCACCAGCCGGGAGACCCGCTGCTGGACGGTTTCCAGCCCTCGTTACTGGACATGGGGCTTTACCACGCGGACGGTCAGATCCAGGACGAGGTCTACGTCTACGGCTCCTTCCTGCAAAGCCCGATGCATGCCGCAGGCGTCACCTGCAGCGACTGCCACGAGCCCCACAGCGCGCAACTGCGCGTCCAGGGCAATGCCCTTTGCGGTCAGTGCCACCAGGCCAGCGCCTATTTCGGACCGCAGCACCACCATCACCCCGGCGACGGTCAGGGCACGGCCTGCGTCGACTGCCACATGCCGGCGGAAACCTACATGGTGGTCGACCCGCGGCGCGACCACAGTTTTCGGGTACCCCGGCCGGATCTGTCAGTGTCGCTGGGCACGCCCAATGCCTGCACCGGTTGCCATCAGGCCGAGGGCGCGCAGTGGGCCGCAGATACGGTCGCTGCCTGGTTTCCCCAGGGTCGCACCGGCACACCGCACTACGCGGAGGCCATCCACGCCGCCCGCCAGTGGGCAGGCGACCGTGGCTCCCGCCTGAACGCCCTGGTGAACGATTCGACGGCACCGGCCATCGTTCGCGCCACCGCGGTGAGCCTGCTGGCAGCCCAACTGGACGACCGGGCGCTGCAGACGGTGGAATCCGTCTTCCAGAACGACGACCCGCTGGTGCAGTTGGCCGCCGTGGACCTTCTCCAGAACCTGAGCCCCGAAGACCGCGCCGGGTTCGCCCAGCGCTTCCTGACACACCCGCTGCGCGCGCTGCGCCTGGCGGCGGCCAGGGTTCTGCTGGGGTCCAGGGAACAACTGAGCGAACGCCGGCGCAGCGACCTCGATGCCGCGCTCGAGGAATACCGGGCCGCGCAGCGCTTCAACGCGGACCGCGCGGAGGGACTGTTCAACTCCGCCAGCACGCTGGCGCAATCCGGGCGCCTGGAAGAAGCGACACAGGCATTCGAGACCACCATCGCGCGAGCACCCTGGTTCACCGCCGCGTACATCAATCTCGCCGACCTGTTCCGCCGCTACGGGCGCGAAGATGAAGCGGAAGCGCTGTTGCGCAATGCGGTCGAAAACAACGCAGAGGACCCCAGCGGGCATTTCGCCCTGGGATTGTCGCTGGTTCGGTCGGGTCAGACACCGGCGGCGATGGAAGCCCTTCAAAGCGCCGCCGCGCTGGCGCCCGACGAGCCCTACTACCAATACGTGATCGGCATTGCCCTGAATTCCACGGGCGAACGGGCGGCGGCGCTTGAACAGCTTCGCGACGCCCATGCGCGTTTTCCCGGCCATCGGGACACCATCGTTGCCCTTGCGACGATTCACAGGGACGGCGGCGAGGCCGATGAGGCGCGCCTGTATGCCGAACGCCTGCTGGAGCTTTCGCCGGCGGACGCCACGGCTCGTGCGCTACTCGATGAGTTGAACTCGGGTGGAGTTCCCTGAGTGGGTACCGCAGCCGAAGAGAGTCCGCAGCAGGCAAGCGAGCGCTCGCCGCACCTGCTTGAGTCGATCCCGCGCGCCGTGGGACGCAACAGGCTGGGGCTGAAGGGCGAACTGCCCTTCGCCGGCGAGGACATCTGGAACGCCTACGAGTTGAGCTGGCTCGATACCGGCGGCAGACCCATGGTGGCCACGGGCGAGTTCCGGGTCCCGGCGAACTCGCCGAACATTGTCGAATCCAAGTCCCTCAAGCTCTACCTGAATTCCCTGAACGGCTGCCGCTACGACTCGCCGAATGCGGTGCGCAGCACCATCGCCGCCGACCTCGGCCGCGTCTGTGGAGCCGGCGCGCAAGTCCGGCTGCATTCATCGTCATCCTCCGTAGCCCCGCCGCAAGGCGAACCGGTCGGCCGGTGCATCGACGCGGCAGAACTGGGAACCCCGAAATACGATCTCCATCCCGAAATCCTGCGCGACAGCGTCGACCCCCAATCACAGGTCGCCGAGACGCTGCATTCCAACCTGCTGAAGACCAACTGCCCGGTCACCGGTCAACCCGACTGGGCGACGGTAATGGTCCGTTACAGGGGGCCGAAGATTCGCCGCGAAGCCCTGCTCGCCTACCTAGTCTCCTACCGAAACCACGCGGAGTTCCACGAACAATGCGTCGAGCGCATGTTCATGGATATCAAGCGCTTCTGCCGGCCGCAGGCCCTGAGCGTCTACGCTCGCTACCTGCGCCGGGGCGGACTGGACATCAACCCGTTTCGCAGCAACTTCGAGACGCCGCCGCCGAACGTTCGCCTGCTGCGCCAGTAGCCGCCCGGCTATGTCGGAATGACCCGCCGGATCAGGCGAGTGACCGTCAACCCCTGAACGATGATGGAAAACAGCACCACGACGTAGGTGATGTTGAGTATGAAGGCCCGATACTCGGTCTCCGGCAGCGACAGGGCCAGGGCGACGGCGATGCCGCCGCGCAGCCCGCCCCACGTCAGCACCGGAACCGCACCCTTGATGAACGACTCCCAGCGGCGCATCGCCGTGGTGGAGAGATATACGCTGAGCCAGCGGCCGGCCAGGGTCACGGGAATGACCAGCACGCCGATCCAGTAATCGAATCCGGTGCGCGCAATGATCAGGACTTCCAGGCCGATCAGCAGGAAGAGCACCGAATTGAGGATCTCGTCGAGCAGCGTCCAGAACTTCTGCAGGTAATCGCGGGAGTGCTCGCTCACGGCGTACTTCATGCCCTTGTTGCCGATGAAGAGCCCTGCCACCACCATGGCGATGGGGCCGCTGGCGTGCAGGCGTATGGCGGCCGAGTAGCACACCATGACGATCGCAAGGGTGATCAGGACTTCCAGATTCGGCTCCTCCGACAGGTGCATGGCGCGGTAGCCGGTGTATCCGGCGGCCAGGCCCAGCAGCACGCCGCCGAGAATCTCCACGGCGAAGAGTTCGCCGATGTGCAGCAGGCTGGGCTCGCCGCCCTGCACGGCCACGCCCAGGATGACGGTGAATACGACGATCCCCATGCCGTCGTTGAACAGGGACTCTCCGGCCAGGGTGACCTTCAGTGTCGGCGGCACCGGAACGGTCTTGAACAGGGCCAGTACCGCCACGGGATCGGTGGGGCTGATCAGCGCTCCGAAGACCAGCGCCCAGATGAAGGGGATCGAATGCCCGGCCCACCCGGCCAGCAACCAGGTGCCGGTGGCGATGACCAGTGTCGATACCAATGTCCCCGCTGTCGCCATGACGCCAACGACGCGAAAGCGCTTGCGCAACTCGCTCAGGTCCACGTGCAGCGCGCCGGCAAAGAGCAGGAAGCTCAGCATGCCGTGCATGAGCGCTTCGTGGAAATCGATCCGTCCCAGTACGCCGGTAATCAGCGTGTCGATATTCGCCGCCGGAATCAGCGACTCGACGAGGAGCAAGGTCAGCGAAGCAGCCAGGGCAATCAGAACCAGCCCGATGGTATGCGGTACGCGCAGGTACCTGTGATTGATGTAACCGAACAGCGCCGACAGCCCGATCAGAAAGGCGCCAATCTCAAACAGGCTCATTCAATTCCTCCCGGCCGAACCGCATCACAGCAGCACAAAACAAATGGTGCTCAGGACCGCCGCCCCCAACAGGTTCAATATCAGACCCTCCCGGGCCATGGCCCGAATGGGCACGTGGCCGGAGGCGAATATCACCGCATTGGGCCCGGTGGCAACCGGCAGCATGAAGGCGCAACTGGCGCTCATGGCCGCCGGCACCATCAGCATCCGCGGATCGACGCCGGACCCTACCGCGGCGGCCGCCAGGATGGGCATCAGCAGCGCCGTGGTGGCGGTATTGCTTGTAATCTCGGTCAGAAACGTGACCGACAGGCAGATTACCGCCAATACGATCAGCGGATGCAGCGTGCTCAGCGCGCCCAGCGCTTCGCCGACGATCTGACTGATGCCCGAGCTCACGAACGCATTGGCGATGCAGATTCCACCGGCGAACAGGATGAGGATGCCCCACGGAATCTTTATGGCAGTCTCCCAGTCCAGCAGGCGCCCGCCCTTGCCGCCGGCCCCGCCGCCCTTCCCGCCATTCGCCATGCCGCTGGGGATCAGGAACATGAGCAAAACGGCCAGCAGCGCCACGCTGGCATCGTTGGCCTGGGGCAGATCGAGCCAGGTGCTCCAGCCGCCGAAGGGGTCGGTGCGCGTCATCCAGGCCAGCGCCGTGAGCGCGAATACCGCCAGGGTCCTTTTCTCCTCGGGCCGCCAGGCGCCCACGTCGGGAAGGGCAATGGTTCGGGACCGGGAAACGCCGCGAGTGACCCACAACGCGATCAGCGGCACGAAAATGACCACCACCGGCAGACCCCAGGTCATCCAGTCGACAAAACCGAGCTGGATACCGGTGGTGTCGGTGAAAACCTGCATGAAGATCAGGTTGGGGGGCGTGCCGATGGGCGTGCCGATGCCACCCACGTTGCAGGCATACGCAATCCCCAGCAGCAGGCCGATTTTCAGGCGCCGCGACTGGACGTTCTCCAAGGTCGCAAGCGCAATGGGCAGGAGCATGAGACTGGTGGCGGTGTTGGAGATCCACATGCTCAGGAACGCCGCCGCCGCCATGAAACCGAACACCACGCCGCGGTCCCCGGACCCGCCGAAAACGTTGACCATGCCCAGGGCCAGGCGCCGGTGGGCGCCGCTCTTCTCCATGGCGGTGGACAGCATGAACCCGCCCAGGTAGAGCAGGATCAGCGGGCTCCCGTAGGCCTGTCCGACCTGCGCGGGCGTGAGCACGCCGACGAGGGGAAAGACGGCGAAGGGCACCAGCGCCGTGACCGGGATGGGGATCGCTTCGGTAATCCACCACACAGCGCACAGCAGCGTGACGGCGGCCGTCCAGCAGATTTCGGGAGGCTGGCCGGCGGCGGCAAGCCCCAGGCCCAGCACAAGAGCCGCAAAGAATCCGGCGAGCGTGGCCGTGCGCTTCACTACAGGACCTGCCCTGTTCGCGACGCGAGGCCGCGACAGTGCATCAGCACCCGACGGTGCATGAACACACGCGGCGAATCAATACTTGTAATGCTCCGGCTTGTACGGACCTTGCACCGGCACACCGAGGTAGTCCGCCTGGCGCTGCGACAACTGCTCGAGATCGACGCCGAGCTTGCCGAGATGCAGCCGGGCCACTTTCTCGTCCAGTTCCTTGGGCAGCGTATAGACCCCGAGCGGATAATTGTCCGGGTTACCGAACAGCTCGATCTGCGCCAGCACCTGGTTGGTGAAGCTGTTGGACATCACGAAGCTCGGATGGCCGGTGGCGCAGCCCAGGTTCACCAGCCGCCCTTCGGCGAGGAGAATGATGCTGTGCCCGTCCGGGAAAGTGATCTTGTGGACCTGGGGCTTGATCTCGAGCCACCGATGGTGGCGGACGAGGTCCACCTGGATCTCATTGTCGAAGTGCCCGATGTTGCAGACGATGGCATTGTTCTTCATCTGCTCCATGTGCTCGGCGGTCACCACGTCGACGCAGCCGGTGGCCGTCACCACCACGTCGGCGATCTTGCAGGCGTCGTCCATGGTCATGACCTCGTAGCCTTCCATGGCGGCCTGCAGTGCGCAGATGGGATCGATTTCCGTGACGATGACCCGCGCCGCCTGGGCCTTGAGCGACTGGCAGCAGCCCTTGCCCACGTCGCCGTAACCGGCCACGACCGCCACCTTGCCGGCGAGCATGACGTCGGTGGCGCGCATGATGCCGTCCACGAGCGAATGCCGGCAGCCGTAGAGGTTGTCGAACTTGGACTTGGTGACCGAGTCGTTGACGTTGATGGCCGGGAACAGCAACTCGCCGCGTTCCAGCATCCGGTAGAGCCTCTGGACCCCGGTGGTGGTTTCCTCGCTTACGCCGAGAATGCCCGGCACCATGCGGTGAAAGCGCTCCGGATCGCGCTCGACGGAGCGGCGCACCGCGGCGAGCAACACGCGCTCCTCTTCGGTCTCCGGCGTCCTGTCCAGCACCGAGCGATCCTCCTCGGCCTGGTAGCCCAGGTGCACGAACAGCGTGGCATCGCCGCCGTCGTCGAGAATCACGTTGGGCCCGTCGGCATCCGGCCAGGCGAAGATCAGGTCGACATACTCCCAGTACTCCTCAAGGGTCTCGCCCTTGACGGCAAACACCGGCGTTCCGTTGGCGGCAATGGCGGCCGCAGCGTGGTCCTGGGTGGAAAAAATATTGCAGCTCGCCCAGCGCACCTCCGCGCCCAGCGCTTCCAGGGTCTCGATCAACACCGCCGTCTGGATGGTCATGTGCAGGGAGCCGGTGATCCGCGCGCCCGCCAGCGGCCGTGATTCGCCGAATTCGGTGCGAACCGCCATCAGACCGGGCATCTCATGCTCCGCCAGGTCGATTTCCCGGCGGCCGAAATCGGCCAGGCTGATATCGCTGATACGGTAGTCGCCTTCGGATGAATCGATGGCCACGACCCTGTTGCTTACGCTCATTCGTCTTGCTCCCTGTGGCTCCCGTCCGCTACGCCAGCGGGCAGCCGAAGCTGTCCTGAAACCGTTGCTCGAACGCATCCAGGGTGAATCGATGGTTCTGGGTACCGTGGCATTCTATCTTAATGGCGCCCATCAGACTTGCGGCGCGCCCGGTGGTAAGCCAGTCGCAGCCGCGCAGCAGTCCGAACAACAGACCCGCCCGATAGGCGTCCCCGCATCCCGTCGGATCGGTGATGCTCCGTGGCTCTACGGCGGGAATGTCGATACGCTCGCCGCCCGTGTGGATCGTCGATCCCTCACCGCCCCGGGTCACGATGAGCGCATCGACGCGCTCCTCCACGATCTCTACGTCCCAGCCGGTCCGTCTTTTCAGCAGGTGCCATTCGTAGTCGTTCACCGTGACCCAGGTGGCCTGTTCGATGAACCGCCGCAATTCCTCACCCGAGAACAGCGGGAGTTGCTGGCCGGGATCGAAAATGAATGGGACCGAAGCGGCTGCAAACTGCGCGGCGTGCTGCACCATGCCTTCGCGCCCGTCGGGGGACAGGATGCCGATGGTCGCTTCCGGCGCATCCTCAACGCCGTTGAGGTGGGAGTGCTCCATGGCGCCCGGGTGAACGACCGTAATCTGGTTGTCGTCCAGGTCCGTGGTGATGTAGATCTGGGCCGTGTACAGGTCGTCGAGAACCCTGATGTGGTCTTGGCGAATGCCCTGGGACCGAAGCCACTCCCGATAGGGTTCGAAATCCTGTCCCGCGGTGCCCATGGGAATGGGTTCCTCGCCCAGCAGCTTGAGGTTGTAGGCGATATTCAAGGCACAGCCGCCGAATTCGCGCCGCAATTCCGGCACGAGAAAGGCGACGTTGAGGATATGAATCTGATCGGGAAGTATGTGCTTCCTGAACGAGTCGTCGAACACCATGATGGTGTCGTAGGCGATGGAGCCGCAGATCAGGGCAGGCACGGGCGGGTAGCGAGTTTGCGGTAACGCCGGACTGCGGCTACGCCGTGCGCACCGACGCAACCTTGGCCGCGTCCTTGAGCACCTCCGCCCGGTCGGTGCGTTCCCAGGTAAATTCCGGCTCTTCGCGGCCAAAGTGGCCGTATGCGGCCGTTTTCAGGTAGATCGGGCGCAGCAGGTCGAGCATCTGCTGGATCCCGTAGGGCGTCAGGTCGAACTGCTCCCTGACCAGCCGCTCGATCCGGGCCTCGTCCAGGGTGTGCGTGCCGAAGGTTTCCACGGAGATGGACGTCGGTTCGGCCACTCCGATGGCGTAGGAAACCTGGATCTCGCAACGCGACGCCAGGCCCGCCGCGACCACGTTCTTCGCCACGTAGCGCGCCGCGTAGGCCGCGGACCGGTCGACCTTCGAGGGATCCTTGCCCGAGAACGCCCCGCCGCCGTGCCGGGCCATACCGCCGTAGGTATCGACGATGATCTTGCGCCCGGTCAGGCCGCAGTCGCCCATGGGTCCGCCGGTAACGAACCGCCCGGTGGGGTTGATATGGTACTTCGTTCGGGCGTCCAGCCACTTCTTCGGCAGCACCGGCTTGATGATCTCCTCCATCACCGCCTCCTTCAGTTGCCCGAAGGAGATGCCCGCCTCATCCAGTTCGTCATGCTGCGTGGACAGCACCACCGCCTCCACCCCGGCGGGCCGGCCGTTGCGGTAGCGCATGGTCACCTGGCTCTTGGCGTCCGGCCGCAGCCACTTCAGCGTGCCGGCGCGGCGAACGTCCGCCTGGCGCCGAACCAGCCGGTGAGCGTAGACGATCGGCGCCGGCATGAATTCGTCGGTCTCGTCGCTGGCATAGCCGAACATGAGCCCCTGGTCGCCGGCGCCCTGCTCCTCCGGCCGCGCCCGGTTCACGCCCTGGGCGATGTCGGCGGACTGTTCGCCCAGCTCGTTGATCACCGCGCAGGTATTGCCGTCGAATCCGACGCTCGAATCGTCGTAGCCGATCCGGGTCACCGTGTCGCGAACAATGCCCTCGACATCCACGTAGGTGCTGGTGGTGATCTCGCCCGCCACTAACACCAGCCCGGTCTTGGTCAGCGTCTCGCAGGCCACGCGGCCGTCGATATCCCTGGTGAGCACGGCATCCAGAATCGCATCGGAGATCTGGTCGCACATCTTGTCCGGGTGACCTTCGGACACCGACTCGGACGTAAACAGAAAATCAGCCATTCGGCAGCCTCCCTCGCCAGCGGCCCGGAGCAATACCGTACTTCCCGGGACCGCCGGACGTCGCGCCTCAAGGCACGCGCGGGCCCGCAGCCTCGGACAAGTTGGCAAGACTGCCCAATTTTGCAGCTTGTGGCAATAAGGGGGCGGTCGCGGCGCGGGTAGTCGCCGTGTACGCCCCAACGCGGAAGCCTGCGCTCGTCGCCGATGTGCGGTTGCTCCGCGCGGGTTCCGCATCCTCTCCTGCCCGCATCGAAGGACACTTGTTCGGCATCGAATTTGCGCCGGAGGGGCAAGTCACCGAGTGACGCCGGACGATCCCTCGTAGTGTGCGCTGCAATCCGGCGACTGACCTGATCGGGTGGCCAACGCGACGACACCACCCTCCTTGAGTACCATATGCGCACCCGCCAACCCGCGGCTCAAGGAGACAACATGACCGCCGAACACCATCAACTGATCATTCTGGGATCCGGACCGGCCGGCTACACGGCGGCCGTCTACGCGGCCCGCGCCGCGCTTGAGCCGGTCATCATCACCGGAATCGAGGTCGGCGGCCAGATGACCACCACCACGGACGTCGACAACTGGCCAGGAGACAATGAAGGTGTACAGGGCCCGGAGTTGATGGAGCGCATGCGGCTGCACGCGGAGCGCTTCGGCACGCGGCTGATCTACGACCAGGTCGTTGCCGTGGAACTCGCGCAGCGCCCGTTCCGGCTGGTGGGCGAACTCGGCGAGTTCACCTGCGACGCCCTGATCATCGCCACGGGGGCGTCGGCGAAGTACCTGGGTCTGCCTTCGGAGGAAGCCTACAAGGGCAAGGGCGTGTCCGCGTGCGCCACCTGCGACGGCTTTTTCTTCAGGAACCAGCCGGTGGCGGTCATCGGCGGCGGCAATACGGCGGTGGAAGAGGCGCTGTACCTGGCGAACATCGCCTCCCACGTCAGCGTCGTGCACCGGCGCGATCAATTCCGGGCCGAGAAGATTCTCGCCAACCGGTTGATCGCCAAGACCGAAAGCGAAAATGTCACGATTCTTTGGGACCATGTGCTTGACGAAGTGCTCGGCGACGGCAACGGCGTGACCGGCGTGCGGCTACAACACATCAAGAATAACGGGAGTCAGGAGGTGGAAGCCCAGGGCGTCTTCATCGCCATCGGCCATACGCCCAATACGGGGATCTTCGAGGGGCAACTGGAGATGGAGGGCGGCTATATCGTCCTTCAACCGGGCGACGCCGGCATGGCAACTGCCACCAGCGTCGAGGGCGTGTTCGCCGCGGGCGATGTGGCCGATCCCATCTACCGGCAGGCGGTCACCTCGGCCGGTTCCGGCTGTATGGCGGCGCTGGATGCGGAGAAGTATCTCGCCGAGTGACGGCTTGGGGAGTTGGAAAGGTTGGCGCCCGAGGGCGCATGCGGACAGCCCGAAAATCGCAGGAAATCCGGCTGATCAGCGTGGTGCGTCGGCCGAGTCGCACAGGATTCCGTTGATCTCCGCGGCAAGCCGCACACCCGCCTGGGCAAGCCGCAGCCGGGTGACGCGCTCGGCATTCTCAAGGTAATCCGGACTCAGGCGATATTCGCGGTCGCCAAGATCGTATACGTCGGGACGCAGCGCCTGACTCTCGCGCGCCCAATCCATTAACGTGTCCTGCTCCCAGGCTCCGGCATTCGCTTCAATCAAGCCCGCCAGGCTCCGGACGTAGTCGTCAACGGCCAGTCCTGCCAGGTCGACGGCTTCAGTATCCCAGAACCGATGCAGGTTGACCGGCTCACCGATGCCCGGATCGACCTCGACCCCGTTACCTCCGCGGTCCGACTCCCGTCCCACATGCAGCGGCTGATGGAGATCCACCACGAAGTGGGCGAGAAAGCGGAGCGCGTCGCGGCGCTCGTCAATGGACCGGTTGGTAGCCCGTAATTCGTCATAGAAGTGACCGATCGCCCAGAGAATGTCGCCTTCCGGAGGATGCCGGTAATCCTCCAGGAGTTCGCCGTCGGGGATGTTCATGTAGTGCCAGGGGGCGGAATGCGCCCACTCCGGCCCCCCCCGGATCCAGTCCGCCCAGAGCCCCAGTTCGTCGAGGCCCTGGCCCTGCCCCAAAGTACGGACTGCGTGCTCCGCCTCCGTGCAAAGGCGGTCCTGGGCAATGAGGCCGGCAATTCGATGCCCGTCGGCGCCGAAGCCGTACGCTTGCCCGAATGCCGCAAGCGTCAGGAAAGACGCAAGCGGCATCCAGTTGAGCCATTTTCGTACCGTCATCGGCGGTACGATAGCACCAAGCGGCGGTCTAGCGTTCCCAATTCAGAATCACGTTACAGTTACCTGTCGAGCCCACACCGCAGGGGACCTGATTGTTGCCCTGCTGGTTCGCCTGGAGCTGTCAATCCGACTCCGGAGCAGCAATTCGCCGGATATTCGCCAGAGAGCTGTCGATGAGTCCCAGGGTCCTCTCAAGTGCGCCGCGGTTATCCGCCACGAGCGCCCTTGCTGACACGGCTGCAGTGGCGAGAAGCTCGGGCTGCCGGATGTAGGTTCTCACCGTGTCCGCCAGGCTGATCGCGTCCGCAACCCGTCGCGCCGCCCCACGTTCAAGCGCCATGGCGCCGATCTCCTCTGCCTGAAACATGTGCGGACCGAAGATCACCGGAACGCCCACCGCGCAGGCTTCAAGAATGTTGTGCCCCCCCACCTGGACCAGGCTACCGCCGACAAAGGCAACATCGGAGGCGGCGTACAGCTTCTGCAGTTCGCCCATGGTGTCGCCGACCACGACCTCGATGTCCGACGGTAATGCTCCTGAGTGTTCGGTGCGCCTGACCGTGTTGTAGCCCGCGCGTTTGCAGAGCCTGGCAACGCGGGAGAATCGTTCCGGATGCCTCGGGACCAGAACCAGAAGCAGTTCCGGGTGCGTGGCCCGTAGCTGACCGACGGACGCGAGAATGCGCCGTTCTTCGCCCGGATGTGTGCTCGCGGCGATCAGCACAAAACGATCGCGTCCCCAATGCCCGCGCAACTGCGCACCTTCAGCCAGCACCGATTCCTCCACCGGTGCATCGAACTTGAGGTTGCCGGTCACGTGGATCAGATGGCCGGAAACACCAAGACCTTCAAGCTGCCGCGCATCCTTGCGGGACTGGGCGCAAAGCAGGTCCGCGTTCGCCAACATGGCGTTGGTGGCCACCGGTACGCGCATGTAGCGCCTCAGCGAGTCCGGCGAGATCCGGACATTGACCAGAAACAGCGGAATCCCCCGCTTGCCGCATTCGCCGAACAGGTTGGGCCAGAGTTCGGTTTCGGCAATGATGGCAAACTCGGGCTTCGCCCTGTCCATGAATCGGCGCACGGCCCATGGGAGATCGTAGGGTACATAGGAGTGGCTGACGCGATCGGCAAACAACTCCCTGACCTGCTCCGATCCGGTGGGGGTTCCCGTGGTCACCATCAGGCGGTAGTCCGGAAAGCGCCGGCCCAGTTCGTTCACGAGTTGCGCCGCGGAACGCACCTCGCCCACCGAAACTGCATGGATCCAGATGCTCTTGTCGCCTTCGACAGCCGCACCGTAACCGAATCGCTCCGGCCAGCGCGACCAGTACGCCGGGTACCGCAGACCGCGCCGAACCAGGTTGAACAGCGCATAGGGAAGCAGGAAACAGGCGGCCACAGACCATAGCGCGGGGGGCTGCGACGCCCGCCGCTGGGTCAGCGCTTCGAGATGCGGATTCAGCAACTCGTAGTTGCTTGCGGTAGCGCCCTGACGGCGCAGAATGGCCTCACGGGCACGGCGGCCCATCCGATGGCGGCGCCCTTCGTCCGTCAGCAGCCGCTTGAGTGCCCCGGCCAACTCCTCCGAGTTGCCGACCTGGATACCCGCTCTTGCTGCCAGCAATTCGTCGACCGTGTCGCGAAAGCTGAACTGGTGCGGCCCGAAGAGCACGGGAACACCCTGAATTGCGGGTTCGATCACGTTGTGGCCGCCCTTGTTGCTGCCCCTGGCAAACAGGCTGCCGCCCACGTACGCAATGTCGGCGGCGCCGTACAGCGAACGCAATTCACCCACCGAATCCACCAGCAGCACGGCCCCGCAGCCGGGCGCCTCCGCGCGGCCGGCATCGACTTCCGACTTGCGTACGACCTTCAGGGCCCTTGCATCAAGATCCGACTGGATGCGGACGGCGTCCGTAGGATAGCGCGGCACCAGGATGAGCCCGAGCCGCGGGCTGCCGTTCACCAGCGAGCGGTAGCATTCGGCCATGACCCTGTTCTCGCCGTCGCGCAGGCTCCCGCCGATGATGACCACGTCCTGCTGCGTGTAGTTCAACGCTTGCCGCGAATCGGCCGAAGGCGGCCCGTCGGACACTGTCAGGTCGTACTTCATGTTCCCCGTGACTGCAACGCGCGCCGCGGCAACGCCCAGCCTGCGAAACCGCGAAGCGTGGACGTCGCTTTGCACGGCGATCAACGGCATCTTTCCGAGCAGCCGGGGAACCAACCGTGTTCGGGCGTGGATGCGGCAGGTCCTTTCCGACATCTTGCCGTTAATGACCGTCACGGGGATGGCCCGCTGATGCGCTGAACGCAGGAAATTCGGCCAGAAATCCGATTCCACGATGACCACCAGCCGCGGGTCGTACCGGCGCAGGAAGCGGCGCACGACAAAACTCAGATCCAGGGGGAAGTAGATCACCCGCGCATCCGGATAGTTCTTCCGCGCCGCTGCGAAACCGGTGGAGGAATAGGCGGAAATCACGATGGGCGCGGCAGGGTAATCTGCTTCCAGGCGCCGGATCAACGGTCTCAGGAGCGAGATTTCGCCCGCGGAAGAACCATGCAACCAGATGCTGCCCCGGGCCGGTGGCGGTTGGCCGAATCCGAGCCTGCGCGGAATGCTGCGCCAATCACCCCTTACGGTGATCCGGTAAAGGAACCAGGGCATCCCCGCCAGAACGCCGAGCAGATAACCGAAATCGAGAATCAAGCCCATCGAAAACCAGACTCAGCGTTGTGCCGACGACATTTTAATGGCACTTTTAGCACTTATGCTTGTGTGTAGCCTGAAAGAAGGAGTGCATCCTGGTGTCTGACAACGTTCTTGTCCTGGGAGGGGATGGGTTTTGCGGCTGGCCGACGGCGTTGCGCCTGTCCGCTGCCGGCTACCAGGTCAGTATCGTCGACAATCTCTCCCGGCGGCGGATCGACGAAGAATTGGGGTGCGAATCGCTGACGCCGATCCGCTCCACTGACGAGCGTATCGCCGCCTGGGAACGGGTGACCGGGCGACGGATCGACTTCCATCCCATCAATATCGCGACCGAGTTCCAGGCTCTGCTCGACCTGATCGAAGAGAAGCGGCCGCGCGCCATCGTGCACTTCGCCGAACAGCGCGCTGCGCCCTATTCCATGAAATCGGCCGAAAAGAAACGGTACACCGTGGAGAACAACGTGCCGGGCACGCACAACGTGCTCTGCGCCATCGTCGAATCGGGGCTGGACGTGCACCTGGTTCACCTGGGGACCATGGGCGTCTACGGTTACGGCACGGCGGGAATCGCCGTTCCGGAAGGCTACCTGAACGTCAAGGTGGATGTCGGACCGGACCGGCAGCAGGAGATCGAAATCCTCTACCCCGCGCATCCGGGCAGCGTCTATCACACCACCAAGACCCTGGATGCGCTGCTGTTTTATTTCTACAACCGCAACGACAACGTGCGCATAACCGACCTGCACCAGGGCATTGTCTGGGGCACTCAGACGCCCGAGACGGAGCTGGACGACGACCTCGTCAACCGTTTCGACTACGACGGTGACTACGGCACTGTGCTCAACCGCTTCCTGATGCAGGCCGCAATCGGTCATCCGCTGACCATTTACGGCACGGGCGGTCAGACGCGCGCGTTCATCCACATTCGCGACACGGCACGATGCATTCAATTGGCCGTGGAAAATCCTCCCGCCGTTGGCGAACGCGTGGAGATATTCAACCAGGCGACCGAGACGCATACGCTGCTGGAGTTGGCGAACAAGGTATCGCGACTGAGCGGGGCCGATATACGCTTCTACGCCAATCCGAGAAAGGAACAGGCCGAGAACACCTTGAGAATCCGTAACCGCAAGTTCCTGGAGCTGGGATTGAACCCCACCACTCTGGACGACGGCCTGCTGGCGGAGATTGTCGGGATCGCCGAGCGCCACAAGGACCGGTGCGACCGGAGCAAGATCTACGCCTCTTCCAGGTGGACAAAAGAGCAGAGTCTGGATCGGGAAGGCAGCCGGACACCGCAAGGCGTCGAGCACAGCGAGGATCGCCGGGCCGCCAGCGGCTGATGCGGATACTCTACGGCGTCCAGACCACCGGCCGCGGGCACATCACCAGGGCCAGGCCCATGGTGGCCGCGCTCAAGGCGCGCGGCCACGACGTACACATCCTGTTCAGCGGCCCGCCTCTGGATCCCGAATGGCTGGACCCGGTCTTCACGCCCTACACGACCCGGCGCGGGCTGACCTTCGTCACCCGGAGCGGCCGAATCAGCCATCTCGCAACCATGCTTCAGTTGCGCTTCGGCGAAATGGAGCGGGATATCTACGCGTTCGATACCACTGGGCTTGACCTGATCGTGACCGACTACGAGCCTATCTCGGCGCGGATCGGCTGGCTGCGCGACATTCCCAGTATCGGCATCGGTCATCTGTATGCGTTCGCCCACCGGAACGTGCCGGTCGCTGGCCTGAACCTGTTCAATCGCATGGTGATGAAGTGCTTTGCGCCCGCTTCGATCCCGCTGGGCATGCACTGGCACCACTTCGACCGGCCCATTTTGCCGCCCACCGTCAGTCTGGAGGAGTTGGGCCAGCCCGCGAGCGATGGCGGGCACGTTCTGGTCTACATGCCGTTCGAATCCGTCACCGAAGTAGTTCGGACGCTGAACGCGGTCCGCGGACAGCGGTTTCGATTCTACTGCCGCGTCAGCACGCCGCGGGAGGAAGGCAACGTGGAACTCAGGCCGCTTAACCGGGAGGCATTCGTCGCGGACCTGGTCGGCTGCCGCGGAGTCATCGCGAACACCGGCTTCACCTTCATCAGCGAGGCGCTGCACCTGGGCAAGAAGATACTCACCAAACCCCTCACCCAGCAGACGGAACAGGAGTCCAACGCACTGGCGCTGAAGCGGCTGGGCCTGGCAACCGTGGTACGCCGCCTTACGGCCGGCGCAGTGGCGGACTGGGCCGAACAGCCGGATCCGCCGCCTGCGAACTACCCGGATGTCCTTGCGGCGGTGGCGGACTGGATCCACGGGGGCCGGTGGGAGAATTCGGATGAGTTGGCCGAGACGTTATGGTCTCGGGTTGCGTCGGCGACTCGGTAGGACCTTCCAACGTTCCGGGAGGCCTTCACGCTCCCTGCCGAACCACGGCACGTGTCCCTTCGCATCCGCCCGGCGGGGCTTCGCATCCGCCCGAAAGGGCTCAGCTCATGTCGCGGAGCGCCACTCCGTCATGAAAAGTGCATCGTCAGCCACTCCGCCACCAGGGCGGGTTTGGTTTCGCCCTCCACCTCGATGGTGACCTTGACCTTGACCAGGATCTGGCTCTTTCGCTCCTTGGCACTCAGCAGCTTGACTACGGCGCGGATGCGTCTGCCCGACTTCACCGGTGCCGCAAACCGGACCCTGTCAAAACCGTAGTTCACCAGCATGCGCACGCCCTCGATCTCGGGCACAAAGGCTGAGCACAGGTGCACGATCATCGACAGGGTCAACATCCCGTGGGCGATGGTTCCGCCGAACGGGGACTCCGCGGCCCTGACCGGGTCCACGTGGATGAACTGGCGGTCTTCGGTGACCTCGGCGAACTGGTCGATGCGGCCCTGACCGACCCGGAACCAGGCCGATGTGCCCAACTCCTGCCCGACCAACTCGAACAGTCGTTCCCTCGTCATCGTTCCTGGCATTCAATTCTCCACTGGGTGGCGGCCCGTGTACCCGCGGACCGCGTCATGACCGGGCGGGCACGAGAGCATAGCGAACCGTACGCGCTTATGCGAGAACCCAATTTAAGGTGCGCTTGTGCAATTCAGGCATTCACGGCCACCCTCCGCTCCTTTATCATTCGCCAATGCCATCCTTCGTCAAACCATTTGCCGCATTGCGGCCCGACGCCGAGCACGCCATGGCGGTCGTGGCGCCCCCCTATGACGTCGTCAGCACGGAAGAGGCGCGCAGACTCGCGAGCGGACAGCCAAACAGTTTTCTGCACATATCCCGGCCGGAAATCGGGTTGCCCCCGGGTACGAATCCCTACAGCGACGCTGTGCATGCGAAGGCCGCCGAGAATCTCGGCCGGCTCAAGGCGCTCGGACTGCTCATCCGGGACGAGGCGCCGTGCTACTACGTCTACCGTATGCAATTGGGCGATCACCGGCAGACCGGCATCGCGGTGACCGTCTCCTCCGACGGCTACCAGGCAAACCGGTTCAGGAAGCACGAGGGCACCCGCCCGGACAAGGAAACCGACCGCGTGCGAAACATGCTGGCCCTGAATGCGCAGACCGGTCCCGTGCTCAGCGCCTACCGCGCACGGGACGACCTGCGGGCCTTGATGAACGAGGTCGCGGCCGAGCCGGCGCTGTTCGAGGTCACGGGTCAGCACGACGTGAGCCACACGGTGTGGCGCGTCTCGGAAGAATCACGAGTCAACGCCGTCTCCGCCGCGTTCAACGCCATGGACGCCCTCTACATCGCGGACGGGCATCACCGGTCGGCGGCGGGCGCGCGGGTGGCCAGTGAGTTGCGGGGATCTGACCGGTCGGCCACGAAGAGCTCGGACTACATCCTTTCTGTCGCCTTCCCCCACGATGAATTGCGCATATTGGGCTATAACCGCGTCGTTGCGGACCTGAACGGCTTGAGCGCAGCCGATTTGCTGCGCCGGCTCGCGGACAGCCTTGAGGTTGAATCCGCACCCGAACCGGTCACGCCCGACAGACCTGCCACGTTCGGCCTGTTCGTGGACGGAAAGTGGTACCGGCTCGCCGTGCACGACGCTGCGCTGCCCGAAGGCGACCCGGTGGCATCGCTGGATGTAAGCCTGTTGCACGACCGAATCCTCGGGCCGCTCCTGGACGTGGGCGACCCGCGAACCGACCCGCGCGTTGACTTCGTCGGCGGCATTCGCGGGCCGCAGGAACTTGAGCGCCGCGTCAGGGACGGCCGCGCCGCGGCCGGGTTTTCTCTCTTCCCCACGCGCATGGAACAACTCATGGCGGTGGCCGACGCCGACAGGCTCATGCCCCCCAAGTCCACCTGGTTCGAACCCAAGCTGGCGGACGGCCTCCTCTCCCACGTCCTCGACTGAGGCGCCGCACAGGCAGGGTGGACAAAAAGCGGCACATCAAGGGGCGCGGGGCGATATCGAATCCGGCCGGTCGATTCGAAGACAAGATTCGCGTCCCCGTCGACGACGGCTGGGAGACGCCGGACGACGAGTCGTTCCCTTCTCCCGACCCGCGCACCGAATTCTTCCCGGACCAAACCAGGAACATCATTGCCACCAACAGTTCCCCGGACATCCCCTTCGATCAGTCGATCAACCCTTTCAAGGGTTGTGAACACGGCTGCATCTATTGCTACGCGCGACCGACCCACGCCTACCTTGATCTGTCGCCTGGACTCGACTTCGAGACAAAGATATTCGTCAAGACCAAGCCTGTGGAACGGCTCCGGGAAGCCTTTGAAGCGCAGGGATACGAATGCAGGGTCCTGGCCATCGGGACCAACACCGACCCGTACCAGCCCGGCGAGAAAATTCACCGCGTAACCCGCCGGTTGCTGGAAACGCTGCTGGAATTCCGCCATCCGGTGAGCATCACCACCAAGGGCAAGCTCATTCTGCGGGACCTGGATCTCCTTCGGGAACTGGCCGACAACGGCCTGGTGAGTGTAGCCGTGAGCATCACCACACTGGACGATGCACTGAAGGCGAAGCTTGAACCGCGCACGGCGTCACCACGAGCCCGATTGCGGATCGTGCGCGAACTGGCCGGTGCCGGTATACCGGTGGGCGTGATGATGGCGCCGGTGATCCCCTTCATCAACGACCACGAGATCGAAGACGTCGTGGCCCGCTCAGCGGACGCCGGTGCCGCAGCGGTGCACTACATCATGCTGCGCCTGCCGTTCGAAGTGAAGGATCTCTTCGCCGAATGGCTCGCGGAGCACTACCCGCTCAAGGCCGGGCACGTCATGAACCGGCTTCGGGACCTGCACGGCGGCAAGGCCTACCGGGCCGAGTGGGGCGCCCGAATGCGCGGCCGGGGTCCTTATGCCGACCTGGTCGCCAACCGCTTCAAACTCGCCCGGCGCCGGCACGGCCTGGAAGCCTCACGGCCGCCTGCGCTCCGGACCGACCTGTTTCGCCGCCCTTTCGAACAGCACCGCTTGCTCTAGCAGTCCGCGAGACAGTCGCGCGTCGCACCTAGCCTGACGCGGCGGCCCCACCCGAGGCCGCCGCACCCGATAAGCCTAGAAGTTGAAGCGAGCGTCGAGGCCGACCTGCTTCCTGCCCGAGTAGCCGCGACCGGCTTCGCCGGGACCCATTCCGCCCGGAACCGCGTAGTGGAAGCCGATGGGAGGACCGATGTTCTTCCAATCCCACTCGTCACCGAGATTCTTGCCCCACAGGGTGACGACCGTGTCACCGTCGGCAGAAGTCCAGATGATGTTCGCGCCGACATTGGTGATCTCAGGCCGGGAGAACGCTTCACGGTCGCCGTCGAGGGTCAGGAGACCCGCCCGGTTCGGCGGTCCGGGAAGCGCGCTGCGATTCTGAATGTCGGCGCGCAGCGTGATGATCGAGCCGCCCGACAGATTGATGTCGTACTCGCCATACAATACGTAGGTCTGGTCGAGCCCGGTGTCAGCTCCGCTGACGTCCGTGCCGACCGCCTGGCCGGTTGCCGAATCGAAGCTCGCGTTCGTAAACGAACCGGGACCGAGAACGCCGTCGTACTTGGCGAAGTTGCCGCCCAGCAGGAAGTTCTCGCCCAGCAGGAATGTTCCCTCGAACTCGATCCCTTTCATCTCGACGCCACCGAAGTTCACGACGGACGTGGTGAACGACGAACCGACGGGAATCAGAGCGCTGTTCTGCGCATTCTCTTGCTCCATCAGGAATGCGGTGACCGCAAATCGCGCCCGGTCGTAGGACCCCTTCCAGCCGAGTTCGAAGTTTTCGGCCACTTCGCTGTCGACCGGATAGCCCAGCAGGGCCTCGAGGTTGCGTGCATCGTGCTGAAACCCGCCGGCCTTGAAGCCCTCGGAGTAAAGAGCGTAGATGTTGCTGTTATCACTTACGGCGTAGGTCAGAGAGAACTTGCCCGAGAAGTTGTCCCAGCTATTGCTGACAAACTCCGGAATGACGATGCCCATCGGGGCATCGCGCGTTCCGCAAAGGCCGTTGACGATATTGGATGCGCAGTGGTACTGCAGATCGCCCCCGAAAGTGGGACTGACTTGTCCGAAGCCACCGCAGGCGCCGGCCCGGCCGGAGCACACGTTGGAGAACAGGTAGTCGCGGCTGTCGGTCGAGTATCGGCCGCCGACGGTCAGACTCGCACGCTCGGACAGATCGTATGTCAGTTCGCCGAACAGGCCGCCGGATGTCGTCTCTCCGGTCGACGTCGTGATCCAGTCGCTTGGCGGCTGCGGACTGATTCGTCCGCCGCCGTTGCCGCGCGCCGGGAAACCCTTGTTCCACTCGAGCCGGTCCTCGGTATCGGTCTGCAGGTACAGGCCCGCAAGCCAGCGCAATGCGTCGCCGCTTGCCGTATTGTCAATCCGAAGCTCCGTGGAGGCGACTTGTCCGTCGTTTCTCACTTCCTGGTCCTGCAGAACCTCGGGCGTACCGAAGACGTCCATGATCGTATGATGGCGACCGTCCTGCAGTCCCGACAGCGAGGTGATCGTGATGTCGTCTCCCCGCAGCCAGGTCAATTCCGCGGTAAGAAAGGCCATGTCCCGCCGCATGAAGAAACCGCCCGGAGGGGGATCGCTTTGCGTCATCTTCCAGGGATCGCAGGGCGCCGTATACGCGTTGATATAGGGCGGACTCTGCAGCCAGGGCGTCCTGCAGGATGCTGAGCGCCTGGCATTGGGAAGATTGTCGTCCATGCTGTACTCCGCCTTCAGATAGGCGCTGAAGTTGTCGCTCGGCTCGAACATCAGGGACGCACGAACCGCTGTATTCTCCCAGCCGTCAAGGGCGTCGCCCGTGACTTCGTGCTCCATATCGCCGTCGGACTCTTTCCTGTTGAAGGCGACGCGCACGGCTATGGTGTCAGTAAGACCGCCTGTGATGTATCCATCGATGCCGAGCAGGTTCCGGGAACCCAACTGCCCATTGACCTGTGCGTCGAATTCCTGGGACGGCCTGCCGGTAATGAAGTGCATGATTCCAAGGGTGGCATTGCGGCCGAACGTCGTTCCCTGCGGACCGCGCATGACCTCCACACGCTGCAGATCGAATACGGGCGGCGACATCATGAACGCCTTGGTCTGCGGAATGCCGTCAACGACCAATTGGAAGGCTGACTCGAGCGAAGCGTTGCCCAGGTTGTTGCCAGCGATGCCGCGAACGGTAAATGAAGGCTGCGCCGCCGCGAACGAGCCCCAGGTCGCCCCGGGCGTCAGCTCAAGAATTTCAAATACGTTGTTGGTGTTCTGTGCTCTGAGATAGTCGCCATCCATGACGTTTACCGCCACCGGCGCATCCGTGATGCTCTCCTCGTAGCGCCTTGCCGTAACAACGACTTCCTCAAGCATCGCACCGACGCCTTGCTGAGCTACGGCGCTACCCGTGATGCCGGCCAAACCCAGCGCGCCCACAATGGCCGTAATTGTTCCTCGTTTCATATTCAGTTCCTTGGATTCTTCAATTCTGTGGTTAACAGCCCACGTCGCAGTTTGGGCATCGATGGAGTTCGCCCGGAGCTTCTCTTCTGCAAAGATGTTCTTGTATTGGCCAAGCACCCACTCACTCCGCCAAACGCGCGACGAAACATGAATGTTGGTTAATCTTTGCGACGAAAGCAAGCGTTCATACCAGTTCCTTGAAAGTAATTGACCGGCAAATTCGATCATTTGCGTATTGTCGCCTATTTACGACATAGTTCGCACGCAACTGTCAGTCCAGCGCGCAGTCGTGACGATTTCCACAATCGATCGCACGCATCCGGCGAGCGCAGTCCACACGCGCCATCGCGAAACCCGCCGACAGGTTGCCAAGACCAACCTCCAGCAGGGATGATACAATTTTCACCATGCGCAGCTTGAGATACTCAGTGCCTGTCCTCGCATGTATGAGCCTTCTGGCCGTACAACTCGGCGGCGTCCACATGCATGTGGACGC
>LXNI01000129.1_pt1 | contig 92220 bp, 75 predicted proteins | sample 809091 | NCBI WGS metagenome assembly LXNI01 (sample SAMN04870527, study PRJNA318959) | sponge metagenome | biome: 01000161; feature: marine sponge reef; material: water | host: Sarcotragus foetidus | place: Greece: Milos, Mediterranean Sea | collected 2013-05-29 | depth 5-7 m | reverse complement strand
TGATTGGCCATATTTTCCGCTTATTTTCGTTCAATATGTACAATATTTGCCTCAAATAACCAAAAAATATGACTCAATCAGTCTCGCCCTCGCTACGGTCGCAGTTCCCGGACAGCCTCCTGGTTCATGAGACCAGGTAATTTACATGGGAACTCCACATCCACTGATAACCAAAGAAATACAGGTAATACTTTCCTGGGTATACCTCGTCCGTTGTATACTGCGACTCATCGGTCCCTGCTCCAACTCCAACGCCAACCACATACAAGAATGCGTCTATTTATTTCCAAAGGAAACAAACAGGTTCACCTTGATTGACAACGGCATCAGGATTCAGTGGAGCCTTCAGCGGGCCAAAAACCCACCCTGTCGCTGTCGCGGAGCAAACAGGCCGGCTTACCTGGAATTTCTTCGTCATGTTTGATAAGAGTGGTCTACTCCATGAAATGTGGATTGTGGAATGAGAAGTCATAAAGAAATTGTAGTCTGTGCGCTATATCATTTTGTCGTACTGGACGACTGTCAGGAACTGCAGTCGCAACTGATGAAAAAGATGCAAGACAACAGTGTTCGGGGAACGCTGCTGCTGGCCCAGGAAGGAATTAACGGTACAATAGCCGGGTCCAGGGAAGGCATAGATGCTGTTATCGGGGTTCTGAAGGCAGATTCCCGGTTTGATGGAATTCGCTGTAGAGAAACTTTCACCAATCAGATCCCTTTTCAACGCACCAGGGTAAAGCTTAAAAGGGAAATCGTTACCATGGCTGTACAGGATATTGATCCCAACCAGCTAAAGGGTACTTATGTGAAATCCAGAGAGTGGAACTCACTTATCTCAGACCCTGATGTCACAGTGATCGACACACGTAACCAGTACGAGATACAGATAGGATCGTTTCAGAATGCCATAAATCCACAGATAAATTCTTTCCGTGAGTTCCCGGTATTCGTTGAAGAAAATCTGGACCGGGAATCCCACCGCAAGGTTGCCATGTTCTGTACCGGTGGTATCCGCTGTGAGAAATCTTCCGCCTATTTGAAGTCATTGGGTTTTAAAGAAGTCTACCATCTGGAAGGTGGCATCCTGCAATACCTTAAAGATGTTCCAGAAGAAGAATCATTATGGGAAGGTGAGTGTTTTGTATTCGATGAACGAGTTGCCGTTAATCACCAGTTGGAGAAGGGCAATCATGATCAATGCCACGCCTGCAGGATGCCGATCACAGTTAAAGACAAGGCATCGGAACATTATGTATCCGGCATCAGCTGCCCGCACTGTATTGATCAACTCACGGAGAAACGGCGGCAGAGGTTTGCTGAACGTGAAAGGCAGGTGCAGCTGGCCAAACAACGGGGAGTGTCTCATTTTGGAAATGGCGCGGGGGGTTCCAAAGGAAAAAACGGTGGAATTTAATAACGTTCGATGGGAAAAACTTTACAGATCAGCTCCCATCAAACAAATTATTTCTAAACCCGGGTTTCGGGGCAGCACCCCGTACGATGCTATCAAACACACACTATTCCCAGCATACAGCAGATGGCTTTGGGGTGTTCATTTGCACCAGCATAATGTCGGAGCGCCGAGCTGGAGGAGAGAGACTACAGGCTCTCGGGGGAAGCTCGGGAATCCCGGAGGGACTCGCAGACGCTGGTGCAAATGAATGCCCCAAAGCCATCTGCGAACACACTCGTTAATGAAACAATCCTCATCAAACATGACGAAGAAAATCCAGGTAAGCCGGCCTGTTTGCTCCACAACAGCGGCAGGGCGAGTTTTGGCCCGCTGAAGTCTCTATCGTTACCTATCATTTGATACATCTGTTTTTATCCATATTGCATATCAGCACCAGGATTGTAAAGATGACGCCATGAATGAAGATGCAAGAGCAAGATTTACTGACATCGCGAGACTACCCGATGAAAATATCCACCTTGATGAGGCTGCGCTTCTCATTGCTGCGGAAAAACAAACTGATCTCGATATAAATCACTATCTTACAGTTCTTGAAAATCTCGCAACAAAGTTTGAACAGGATCAGGATATGGCTGTGTCTCCTGTTTCTCTGGTCAATAATCTTATCCATTTCATCCATGTTACCGAGGCTTTCAGCGGTAATGCCACAAATTACTATGATCCGGAAAACAGCTATCTTAATCGTGTGCTCGATACCAGGCATGGCATCCCCATTACCCTGGCGCTGATCCATATTTCAATCGGGTCCCAGCTTGGCTTACCGGTACACGGCATCAGTTTCCCAGGACATTTCCTGGTCTGTTATGAGTTGGAAAAGGGAATTATTGTGGACCCGTTCTCTGGACGAATCCTGAGCAAACCGGACTGCGCAACTCTGCTGGAGCAACTTGCAGGTCCAAATACCGGGTTGCGGGATGAATACTTTGCCAGTGCAGGTAACAAGGATGTCCTGATTCGCATTCTGGATAACCTGAAAAACATCTTCTGGCAGAAAAAATCATGGGAGGACAGTAAAGCCTGTATTGACCGCCAGTTGCTATTATTACCGAACCGTCTGGACTTCAATTTTCAACTGGGGGTCGTCTACGAGATGCAGGGTAACATGTCACTGGCGGAACATACCTATATCCAGGTGTTGCAGGCATCTGAAGACGAAAAGCTTCGCCAGGTTGTCAGCAAACGCCTTCTCTCACTGGAATCCAGAGGAAGAACACTCCATTAGCATTCTCCAGTTACACGACTCATATCGTACTTTGTCCCGGGAATAGAATCACGCATTCATGGCAAAACGGACTTCCTGAAAGAAACTGGCTTGCAATTAACGAATACTATATTCTTCTCATAACAGCTGATCTCTCTATTCTAAATATTTAAGCATTTAAACCCCTGTTCGAAACTTTACAATTAGGCAAAGGGCATCCTGATTTATGGTGAAAAATACTAAATTGGCAGTCTGGCTGGAAGAAATTAAAGAACTGTGCCGACCCGACGACTTCATCATCTGTGACGGCAGCGACGACGAATACAACCGCATGTGGGATATTCTGATCAAGTCCGGTGTAGCCCGGCAACTTGATCACGACAAGAGGCCCAACAGTTACCTGGTACGATCCGATCCGAAGGACGTCGCCAGGGTTGAAAGCAGGACTTTTATCTGTTCGGAAGATGAAGCTGATGCGGGCCCTAACAACAATTGGATACCACCCGATGAAATGCGCAAAACGCTAAGGGGATTATTCAAGGGCTGTATGCACGGTAGAACCATGTATGTCATCCCGTTTTCAATGGGTCCTGTGGGATCTCCCATTGCACATATCGGGGTCGAAATAACCGATTCTCCCTATGTTGTAGCATCAATGCATGTCATGACGAGAATCGGAAAGGCAGTGCTGGAAGAACTCGGCAGAGATGGTGAATTTGTACCCTGCGTTCATTCCGTAGGATTGCCCCTTGATGACCTGGACAACGATGTTCCCTGGCCATGCAATCCGGATAACCTTTATATCTCCCATTTCCCTGACAGCCGCGAAATCTGGTCCTTTGGGTCCGGTTACGGCGGCAATGCACTCCTTGGGAAAAAGTGCTTTGCACTGCGTATCGCATCGGCAATGGCTCATGATGAAGGATGGTTGGCAGAACACATGCTGATCCTCAAACTGACTAATCCTGAAGGAGCAGTACACTACATTGCCGGGGCATTCCCGAGTGCCTGTGGTAAAACCAATCTTGCAATGCTGATACCCACAATCCCTGACTGGAAAGTAGAGATGGTGGGCGACGATATATGCTGGATGAAGTTCCAGCAGGATGGACGTCTGTTTGCCATCAATCCGGAAGCCGGTATTTTTGGGGTTGCCCCCGGCACAGGGATGGCCTCGAATGCCAATGCCATGCTTAGTCTGCACAGAGACTGTATTTTTACCAATGTCGCAGAAACCGATGACGGTGATATCTGGTGGGAAGGTATGACCGAAGAACCACCTGACCATCTTATAGACTGGAACGGTAATGACTGGACGCCTGAATCCGGCACCCTCGCAGCTCACCCGAACGCCAGATTTACGGTATCAGCAGCTCAATGCCCGGTAATTGCTGATGAATGGGAGGATCTTGCGGGCGTTCCCATCAGTGCCATTCTTTTTGGCGGACGGCGGGCAACTGTCGTTCCACTCGTCAACGAAGCTGCGAACTGGATTCAGGGTGCATTTTTTGGATCTATTATTTCTTCTGAAAAGACAGCCGCTGCCACTGGTACGATTGGAGAACTTCGCCGCGACCCCATGGCAATGCTGCCCTTTTGTGGCTATAACATGGCAGACTACTGGCAGCACTGGGTGGACATCAGCAAGATGCAGCATGTACAACTGCCTCGTATCTATTACGTCAACTGGTTTCGCAAGGATGCCGATGGAAAATACATCTGGCCCGGTTTCGGTGAAAACTCCCGCGTTCTGAAGTGGATCTTCGAACGCTGCGAAGGCAGCGCGGATGCAGTAGAGACCCCCATCGGCAACTTACCGACTATGGATTCGCTGGATTTATCAGGAATTAATCTGGGCCAGGACGAGATAGCTCAGTTGCTCAGTGTAGAAATCGACGGTTGGTTGAGCGAGATCCCATTAATCGAAGCATATTACACCCAGTATGGTGACCGTGTTCCGCAGGCCTTAAGGCAGGAACTGAACAGTCTGAGAGAACGCCTTGAAAATGCCATACCGGCTGATGGATAGTTTTTCGAAATGAACCAGGTAATACAGGAATGCGGATAATCAGTTGGAATGTCAATGGGCTGAGAGCCTGTATCAAAAAAGGATTTCTCGATTTCCTTTCAGCCAGCAACGCCGATGTACTGGCCATTCAGGAAGTAAGAGCGTTCCGTCATCAACTGGACCCGGCTGCACTGGAACCTCCCGGCTATACATCCCATTTAGTCAGTGCAGAACGCCCCGGTTACAGCGGGGTGGGCATCTATACCCGGCAGCAGCCTGACCGTATCGAGACCAGCCTGGGTATTGACGAATTTGATAGTGAAGGTAGATGCATCATTGTCCGCTTTGGACGCACAACACTCATCAATGCCTATTTCCCCAAAGGCAGTGGCACCAATCGTGATAACAGCCGTGTACCGTATAAACTGTCATTTTACGATGCCTTGTACAGAAAAATGCAGACGGCACGTAAACGAGGTCCCGTGTTTGTAATGGGAGATTACAATACAGCGCATCAGGAGATCGATCTGGCCCGACCTAAAACCAATCACAGGAACAGCGGGTTTCTACCCGAAGAACGCGATGTGCTGGATCGTTGGATCAAGGACGGTTGGTCAGATACTTTCCGCAATCAACATCCAGAAGTACCGGGACATTACACCTGGTGGCTACAATGGGGTGGTGCCCGCGCCAACAACGTGGGCTGGCGCATTGATTACATTTTTGCTTCACCTTCCGCCCAACGCAAGGTATCCAACGCTTTCATCATGCCGGAAATCACTGGATCGGATCATTGCCCTGTGGGTATAGACACGAGAAGTTGATCGCCGCCTCTACGCGAGATTAAAAATGCTCAGTGAAAAGGTTTGTCTCCCTTTACGGTCACCCTGATACCAGATCGGGTTTCCGGGAAGTAATCCCATACCGCCATATGTTGGGTACAACGATTATCCCACAGGGCTACTGAATCCGGATACCATTTAAAGCGACAATGGAATGTCGGATTTTTGACGTGTTCAAACAGCATCTGCAATAAAGCATCACTTTCTACTCTTGATACACCCCTGATGCGCTTCGTGAAACCACTATTCACATAAAGCGCACGTTGTCTGGTAACAGGATGAACCCGGATGACAGGATGTTCTGCCTGAGGGTTTTCCCTTTGCGGTTTGTGATCACCATAATAACCCGTGTAATTCATTGAATGAAACGCAGTCAAAGGTTCGAGGAAGTCTCGCATCGGTTGACTCAGAGCCTCGTAGGCATCGTACATGTTCGCCCACAACGTATCACCACCGTTCGAAGGGGTTCTGTGCATATGCAGGATACTGGCCATCGGTGGTTCCTCGTCGGCAGACACATCCGAATGCCATCCTTCCCCGTTATTCCTGAGTGAGTGCCGGTCAGTATGTATTTTCATCAACTCAGGATTGTTATGACAGTATGGCGCCGCAGGATGGATATGCAATTCACCAAAACGTCGGCCGAATTCGAGATGCTGATCCGGTGTCATCGGTTGATCCCGAAAAAACAGTACCAGATATTGCATCCAGGCATCATGTAAATCCTGAAACATTTCATCCGACAAGGATTTTGTCAGGTTCACGCCATGCACAATTGCTCCGATACGTGGTGTGACAGGTTCGAGTTCAATCAATTGAGACATAGGTCAGTTCTCACTCCTGAAAGGAGAATGAGTCCCGATATATTCTATCTCTTCCTGCACGTAGCGGCGTTCTCCCTGTAAATAATTTTCTACTGCACTGCGGAACGATGGGTTGACAATCCAGTGTGCGCTGTATGTGTGAACCGGCAGATATCCTCTGGAAAGTTTATGTGGACCCTGTGCACCTGCTTCCACTCGACTCAGGCCACGTTCAATAGCAAACTGAATTGCCTGATAATAACAGACTTCAAAATGCAGAAAAGGATGATCTTCTATACAACCCCAGTTCCGGCCATACAGACATTCACTACCGATAAAATTAATCGCACCGGCAACATAGCGACCATCACGTTTGCACATCACCAGCAGGATATTCAGCGGCATGATCTCCCCAATGATGGAAAAAAACTGACGAGTCAGATAAGAAGTCCCCCACTTTCTGGCTCCAGTATCCACATAAAACCTGTAGAACGAGTCCCAGTGATGTTCTTGAATTTCATTACCGGTCAGTAACTCAATAGTTACGCCATTGGCCACCGCATCACGTCGTTCACGACGGATATTTTTCCTTTTTCTGGAAGACAAAGCAGCCAGGAAATCGTCAAAAGTACTGTAATTTTCGTTTTGCCAGTGGAACTGGGTATGGGTGCGTTGCAGGAACCCGAATTCACCCATATGTTCCCACTGGGGTCGTTCAGCAAAAGTAATGTGTACAGAAGAAACCTTCATTTTTTCCGCAATCTGTATCACACCACTCATCAGGTAATTTTCCAGTTTACGCTGATCATCGCCGATTCCGGTCAGCAGACGTCGGCCCGTAGCAGGCGTAAATGGTATGGATATCTGGAGTTTAGGGTAATACTGACCACCCGCCCGTTGAAATGCATCAGCCCAACTGTAATCGAAGACATACTCTCCGGAAGAATGATTTTTAAGATACATGGGTACTACTCCCAGTACACCATCCTGGTCATCGTGTTCCAGCATCAGGTGGTAAGGCGCCCAACCGGTACGTGGGGTTACAGACCCGCTTTTTTCCAGTGCGTCCAGAAAAGCAAAAGACAGAAACGGATCAAAGGACCTGGAGGCCGGATTGGCACAGGCATCCCAGACCTGTTTGCCTATTTCACTGATACTGCCGGCGGCTTTGATCGAATAGCCAGTGTGCATTTTTTTGTGCCAGTTTCCAGAAGATCTGGTTTTAGAGCTTCCTAGATAGTGAAATTTTTTGCAGTAAATGCCTCGTAAGTATTGTTTGCATCTTTTTTTGATGTGCAGGAAATAATGTGTGTGGTAATACCCATCTCTGCATATTCACGAATTCTGTCGTGGCATACAACCGCGGATCCTATATTGGCAATCTGGTCCACCAGATGATCATCCAGAGCACCGGTAGTTTTCGCCCGGTCTCTCTCGGCCCACCCTTCAGCTATGGTTTTAGCTGCATCTGCGTATCCAGCCCATGCCAGATATGCGTTGTATACCGGGGTTGCATAATAAGGCGCAAAACTGGCCCGGACAGCGTCTCTTGCAGACTCGATGTCATCGGTAACAATAAACTGATGCCGGCAGACGATTTCCAAATCCTCCAGTTTCTTGCCTCCACGTGCCGCTCCCACCCTTATGTGTTCCATCATTTTGGGTAACGCATCGCGGGGAAACAGGTTTATGATTACGCCATCACCATGTTCGGCTGCCATTTCCAGCATTTTGCCACGAAGACCGGCAAGGTAAACTGGCGGAGTGCCCGGAGGGAGCGGTAATTGCCTGTATCCGTGACTGGATAGGGTAACCCCGTCGAAATCAGTTTTTTCTCCAGTGAGCATACTCCTGACCAGTTGAGCCGTTTCCTTCACCCGGGTCAATGGTTTTTCGAATTTCTGCCCGTTCCAGTTCTCCATCATCGTTTGACTGGAAGACCCGAGACCCAGAATAAATCTGCCGTTGGAGATTTTATGTAAAATAGAAGTGGTAGAAGCCAGCACCGCCGGTGTCCGGGTAAAAACCGGGATAATCGCCGTACCAATTCGACACCTGTTGGTACTCATGGCAACAGCCGCCGCTGTGGTCAGAGCATCAATTCCAGAAGTATCGGCAAACCACAGGTCGTCGTACCCCTCCGATTCTGCCCATTGTGCCTGCTCCAAGGTGCGCTCGACCCCTTCCTGATCAGGGAGCGTCAGTGCCATTCTTTGCTTGACAGCCATAAATCCTACCTATTCCTATATGATAACTACACCGGTTTTTCTTACTTCAGACGATATCAGCACCAGTAATTCTATCTCCGTTTTCGAGTCCGGGTCGATACAGTTTCTTTTTCTGACCGGATCGTTCTCGTTCATATTTTCTTGCCATGGTATAAACAGGTTCCGTTAATGTCGTGGCGCCAAAAGACTTTGCCCTCTGTACCTCGCTTACTTCACCATAGGTCGTTGTCCTCTGCCGGGGTGTTCTGCCAAGACTGCAAATGATTTCTTCCATTAATTCGGGAGAGGTTTCCTGTCCGTGGCTGGCGCCAGCTGCCCGGGTGATTGTTTCATTCATCAATGTACCGCCAAGATCGTTGACTCCCGCCTGCAGACAGGCTTTTATGCCTTCGTGGCCCAACTTGGTCCAGGAAGCCTGGATATTGCGAAAACAGGGATTCAGCACCAGCCTCGCAATGGCATGTATCAGAACGGACTCACGGAATGTCGGTCCCTTGCGCGCATGGCCTTTCAGGTAAACCGGCGATTCCATGTGAATAAATGGCAGAATCACAAATTCGGTAAAGCCGTTAGTCTCCATCTGCAGTCGACGTACTCGCAACAGATGGCGGGCAACATGTCTGTATTCTTCCATATGCCCGTACATAATGGTCGCAGTGGTATTGAAGCCCTGCGCGTGTGCCGCCTTCATCACCTCCAGCCATTGTCCGGTGTTGATCTTGTCGGGACATAAGGTAGCCCTGACTTCGTCATCGAGAATCTCTGCTGCAGTCCCGGGTAACGTGCCTAATCCTGCTGCCTTCAATTGACTCAGAAAATCTCCAATACCAATACCCAATGTATGAGCACCCTGCCAGACTTCCAATGGTGAAAACGCATGGATATGCATTTCCGGTATAACCTGTTTTATGGAGTGACAGATATCGATATAGGTCTGACCGGTATATTCGGGATGAATACCTCCCTGAAGGCATACTTCCGTTGCCCCCCGTTCCCAGGCTTCCCTGGTACGGCGCATCACTTCCTCGGCAGAAAGATCGTAGGGTCGTCCCCGCAGATTTTCACTCAATTTGCCTTTGGAAAACGCGCAGAACTGACACTTGAAATAACACACATTGGTGTAATTGATATTACGATTTACGCAATAAGTGACTTCATCACCGGCAGATGATCGTCGCAGTTGATCTGCTGCTTGACAGACATGTGTAAAATCATCACCTCGACTCCTTAAAAGGCGAATGATGTCGTCTTCAGTCAATTCATCTCCGGCGACAGCACGTTCCAGAACAGGCGACAGATCATCCGATACTGTCGATCTTGTGAGTCCTGTTACCCGCAAAACCTCATCGTCCGGGGGTGGCGCCAATGCACCTGCAGCCCAATCATCCATCCTGGCAAAACCCTGGCCATCGATCATACGCAAAACACGGGATTCCATATCCGGATCAACCCATTTTTTCAGAGACATGGCATAGGTGGGGTAAATCGCCAAACGTTCGTCAAGGTATCTTCCCGCATTGGCAGTTTCTGCAGCAAGGTCGGCGAGATGAGGCCAGGGCGCCTCGGGATTCACAAAATCCGGCGTTACCGGTGAAACACCACCCCAGTCATTGATACCTGAATGTACTATCTGTGCAAGGACACCCGGACTCAGGTTTGGAGGAGCCTGGATGTTCATATCCGGACCAAAGATAATCCGGGCAATAGAGATTGTCCAAAGCAGTTCCTCAAGAGGAGGCTCTGGTGCATCCGCCATCAGTGTATCCGGCTTTGCGCGGAAATTCTGAATGATAATTTCCTGAATATGGCCATTAGGCATGTTGGCTTTACGCAATGCCAGCAGAGCTTCCACACGTTCCCGCCTGGTTTCACCTATACCTATCAGAATTCCGCTGGTAAATGGAACTTTCAACTCGCCGGCAACTCGCAGGGTCTCTAAACGTCTTGCCGGCACTTTGTCTGGAGAACCATAATGTGGCATTCCCTTTTCTCCAAGTCTGTCAGAAGCACTCTCCAGCATAATGCCCATTGAAACGGAGACTTTGCGTAACTCCGCCATTTCCGCTGCATCCATCAGCCCCGGATTAAGGTGGGGAAGTAATCCGGTTTCCTTTAAAACCAGGTCCGCCATATCCCTCAAATAGGACAATGTAGATTCCTGATGCAATGACTTAAGTCCGTTTCTCGCTGCCTGATAGCGGAGTTCCGGTTTGTCTCCCAGTGTAAACAACGCTTCCTTGCAGCCCGCTCTGGCTCCGTTACTGGCTATTTCCAGAACTTCTTCCGGCGATAAATAGGGAGCCCTGAGTTTACGGGGCACCTGTGCAAAAGTGCAGTAGTGGCAAACATCCCGGCATAAATGAGTCAACGGTATAAAGACTTTTCTGGAGTAGGAAACAACGTTCTGATGTCCCTGGTCGCGCAATTTTGCAGCAACCTGCATCAGGTCTGCCGTTTCATCACTCCCGGAGAGTTGAAAGATCTCCTCGTCAGAGAGCGCATTGCCGCTGTCGGCACTGGCCAATATCTGCTCAACTATTCTCATTTATTCACTTCCTGAAGGTTAAAGGACAGCCGTTCCAGAATACCGCTCTCAACAAGATACCGATACGTACCTTTTTCTTCTTTGAAGCCTTCTGAAGACATAATGCCGGCCAGTTCTTCCAAATCGGACGGAGTATCCACATCAAGCCCGATACCTGGCAAATGTACTATATTGGGAACAATGCCCTTTGCCCTGGCAATAAGCAAATGCCGCCGGAAACTGTCTTCACCAAAACCAAAAGTCATACAGTCCGGTGGTGAACAGGCAATGCAGTTTGAACCTCCCATATCACGTGCCGGAACAATAGAAAATTCTGAACTTTCACTCTGTCCAATGCCATCCAGCACAACTTCGAGTTCGTCCTGAGAGACCAACGGCACATCCCCAGGTAAAAACAGCATACTTTCAACACCCTCACTCACCAGAAATGCGGCGGCGGCAGTCACAGCATTGATTAACCCGGCATTTTCAGGCTCTGGCATTACCCGGCAGCTGTATTCCCTGGCCAGGTCGGCAACCTGCACATCGCTCGTAATCACCAGAATCTCGTCCACCATGGGACATACCTCAACAATGGTCAATACATCTTCGACCATCGTCCTGAACAAACCGGTACGTTCACTGCACGACAGTAAACTGCCCAGACGTTGTTTTGCGTCACTCAGTTGCTTTATGGGAATGACTGCAGAAACAGTCATTGAGTTCCACCCCGCGGTCCTGTAAAAGCCAACACCTGATCTGCAAGATCAATCCTGTCCTGTAACGTTAACATGAGAGTATTGGTTACGATAGTTTCCAGACCAAGCGCACGAATTGTACCGGTTTGATTATCATCCTGAGAATCAATGACAAAACCAGTCAGCAATCCTCTGAATTCGGATACATAGTATTCGGCAACTGCTGAAGCAGTTTGTGGTTTGCCCAGTTCCCTCATCATTTTTGCCGCCGGTCCCTTGATGGCCTGACCCGCTATTATAGGCGAAACTGCCACAACCGGAACATTGCGTTCCATAATGCTGTCCTGCACCCCGGGTAACCGAAGTACGGGGGCGACGCTGACAAAGGGATTCGAAGGACAGATAACCACTATTTCCAGCGCCGGGTCGGTAATGGCGCGGGAAAATTCTTCGCTCATACTCGCATTGCCGATTCCCGTAAATTCAAAACCGGCAACAACCGGTTCACAGTGGTCTCTTACGAAATAGTGTTGAAACGACAGTGTTTTTCCATCCCGGGTATTGACAACCGTACTCACCTTGTCATCTGTCATCGGCGCCAGTTTTTGTCGTACACCCAGGGTGAGGCAGAGTTCCCTGGTTATTTCACTTAAGCTCGAACCACCGAGATATTTCTGCGTTCTAAAGATGTGTGTTGCCAGATCCCTGTCACCCAAACGGAACCAGGTTTCGCCACCAAGACGCTCAAGAGCCTCCAGGAAATTCCAGCTTTCACCGGACTGACCCCAGCCAACTTCCTTGTTGTCAACATCCGCCAGTGTATACATGACAGTATCCAGGTCCGGCGAAATAGCCAGGCCAAGATGGATAAAGTCATCACCTGTATTGGCGATTACCGTGAGTTGTTCAGGAGCCAGTATTCTGGATAGTCCAAGAGCCAGTTTGGCGCCACCTACACCACCGGAGATAGCCAGACATTTACCTGAGAACGGCATTTAACGAAACAGATCAATTGCTTTGGGGCGCAACAGGGGTTTGACGCCACGCAATGTCTTATCCGACGGCTCTTTTGGTTGGTAACCCCGTACGATGACAACCGGTGTTTTTTCCCGTGTCTGTCCCATAACAAGTGATGCACCGGCTGCTATTTCGTCCGCGGCAGCAACCTGGGTCACCATAAGTTCTCTACCATATATATCTGTTTCACCGATATAGTCTTCAAGGGCTGTAATCCCTGCAACACCTATGGCCAATCCAAGGGTTCCCATACGCCAGGCACGCCCAAGACTGTCGTTGATGATCACTCCGACGTGTATTCCATGACGCGATTTAATCTGTGCATGGATTGCCTTCGCACTGGCATCCGGATTGATTGGCAGCAACAGACAAAGGTCATCATCGTCAACACTTTCTTTCTTGATATTCGACTGATCGATGCCGGCATTGGCCTGCACAAATCCCAACCGATGTTCCACGATGAGAACACCGGCTGCTTTGCGGACTACTTCATTTGATTCATCCAGTATCGCCTGAACTTTTCTTGGGTCTTTGTCCACTTCTACCGCGAGCTGTTCTGCTTCTCTGGTAGGTTTCACTGTGGAGAGGTCCAGGTACTGATTCTCGGATTTCGACACTATTTTCTGGGCTATGACAATAATGTCGTTACCCTGGAGGTTCTCTCCCATCGTCCGCAATCCATCTTCAATCAGGACCACGAGATCATCTCCGGGCTGAACCATGGGGATGTTCTGAACGCCAATAAAACGCAGATCCATTATTCCCCGCCTGAAGGCTCACCGGTAATGGCAATACCCGATCCATTGATCCTGTGATGTCGATTGATAGTAATCAGAACAGAAGTCAATGCCTCTGCAACCACAGCATTGGCCAGGGGACCCGCATGCCATCCCTTTAACCCAACAGCTTCAACCAGAGTAATCACTGTATCTCTTGCTGCTCGCCTGTTACCGGTTACGAGTACATCACAGGCTATGGCATGATCTTCGTTAAGATGTTGAGCTCCAACGTTTTGAAATGCAGAAACCACCTGTACTTTTTCACCGAGAAACGCCTGTGCCATTTGTGCTGCAGAACCACCCTCCGGTAATTGTACGGTACCCACCTTAGGTGGCCTCAGAGGAACCGTCACATCGATCAGTATCTTGCCGACCAACCCCGGCTTTACCGTTGCCAAAGTGCTGATCTGATGTTCGAAGGGTACGGTGAGCACAACCAGGTCTGCCTGGGTTGCCGCGTCCAGGTTCTCATGTCCACTCACGTTCAGGTCGGGGAACTCACTCAGCAACGCACCTGCAGCTGCACGCCCTTTCTCCAGCGTACGCGATCCGATAAGTATGTTGTAACCAGCCCTGGACCATTGACGTGCAAGCCCTCCCCCCAGATCACCGGTTCCACCCAGGATAGCTATAGATTGAATGTTGACTGTCATAAGTATCACCAAAAGGGCACATAAAAGCAGCGCGTGATTATTCCTTATTCCTCTTTGACAGACAACCACCCCGATATCTGCAATTCAATTCCGGATTTGATATCACCGTATATAAACACCCCTGGAGTAAGCAGATGCTCACACGGTTGCAGTTTTTTTGTTATTCACATTACCTGTGGATAACTCTGGTGATAACTGGTCAAAACCGGGCTGTATCCTAATAGAATCAACACATTCGAAAATTTAGCCATTTTCATTACAAATTTCATGTTTCATTTTAAATCAAAGACTTACGATGTTAAATTAATTTACCAGTGTACGTTTATCCCGTAACCCCATTTATTTGCAACTTGATCCTCTACAATGTGAATAAGTTGCAGTATTTCACCTCCTTTCTCTTGTCTTCAAGCTGGAAACTGCTTCAGTGGAGTAGACTTCTCGACATCTGACCCCAGCCCCAAGTTACGGAAAACCTAGTAAATACGGGATATTCCGCTTGTAGATATGGCTTATATCCTACACTTAAAATCGCTTTAACTGTTGCAATTCCCCCTCCCTGCAAGACTGAATTTTAAGATATGCCTGATTTACGATTGCAGGTCAGTCAACGACTTATCTTTTCAACAATCGTTAGAAAGTTATCCAGTCCTTTTGCCCTGCACAGGGAGCGTTTCATAGACTGCACCACCCCGGGATCAAATCCTGAAAGTCTGCGTCCCAGTTCCCTGGTTGCCTGTAAAACATCCACTTCTTCAACACACCTGTCAGCTATACCCAGGTCCACCAGTTCGTCTCCATAATATCGCTGGCCCTGAACCAGTATTTTCAAGGCACAGGCATATGAAAATCGAATGCTTAACCAAGCTGTATTAATGGGCGCCTTTAACCCTTTTTCGACCTCAGCGACGTGGAGGAATGAATTTTTGCCAACTACCAGGAAGTCACAGGCAAATGCCAATGCAGAACCACCAGCTATCGCAAACCCCTCCAAAGCACCCAGGACAGGCTTGGGGCAATTAAATATATCGTTGTGAAAATTCAACCAGTCACTATTGAAATGAGCCCTCCACGCTGGTGGTGGATCTTCCGCAAATGCCTTGAGGTCAAGACCTGCACAGAAGTAACCTTCATTACCTCTGATGATAATGACATTACAGTCTGCATTGGAAGACAGCGACCTCAGACCCTCGGCAAGTTCATTAACCATTGGACCGATCAGCGAATTTCGCCTGGCTGGACGGTTCAATACCAGTTCACCTATACCCTCCTCCAATTCAACCAACACCAGTTCTGTCATATCAAGCTCCGGTTAAGCCGTTGTCTCTTGTTCATAAAGCCACACGGACGTATGATCTTCCAGTTATCAGGAAAAGTAAAAGACCAGGACAAAAAAATGGGGTCAACAGCCGACTTTATTGGAGATATCCAGATACTGCTCAACGCACTCATCTCAAAACCACCACCTGACAATGCGATAGAATCCTTTTCACTTATGGTGCAGGAAAACGCAGTCAAATACCCGGGTGATACCGCTCTGGTCTGTGAAGATGAATTCGTTACCTGGCAGTCGCTCAACGAAAGGGCAAACCGTGTTGCCAGAGTATTGAAAGACCAGGGCATAACCAAGGGTGACTGTGTCAGCCTGTTCATGCAAAACCGGATAGAGTTTGTAGTACAGGTTGTTGCTATCTGCAAACTTGGCGCTATCGCCGGTCTGATCAATACCAACCTCAACAGGCAACAACTCGTGCACTGCATCAATCTTGTCGAGTCAAAAAAATGTATCTTTGGTGAGGAATTGACAGATTCCATCAATGAAGTTCGTGATGAGTTATCGCTGAGAGACGGTGAAGACTATCTGTTTGTCAATGACAGTGGCGATTCCCCCCCTCCCAATTGGTCCATCTCTATTGACTCCTGTAACAGCCAGATCGAGGCTGCCAATCATCCGGAAACAGCAACGGTAACCATTAGCAGTATCGCTTTTTATATTTTTACTTCCGGAACCACAGGGTTACCAAAAGCCGCCATCGTATCTCACCGTAGAATGTTTACCGGCGCCAAATTATCCAGTGATGGCCTGCTGCGTTTGAAAAGATTCGACAGGGTCTACAATTGCCTGCCTTTATATCATGGGACCTCATTGATTATCGGCCTTGCCGCCGCATTCAACGCTGGCGCCGCCACAGTAATTCGACGCCGGCTGTCCGTCAGCGCCTTTTGGGATGATCTGCGTAAATATCAGTGCACATGCTTTGTTTATATCGGCGAATTCATTCGCTATCTGATGAACCAGCCGCCGCAGAAAAACGACAGGGACAATTCGGTGAGAAGCATCGTGGGTAACGGGCTCAGGCCAGACATCTGGATGGATTTCAAACAGCGATTTGATATTCAACGTATCGGTGAATTCTACGCAGCCAGTGAAGCTAACGGTGGCTTTGCCAATGTCTTCAACAAGGATTGCACAGTTGGCCTCGGTATCGCACCTGTTAAAATTGTACAATTCGATGTGGCAACCGATGAGATAGTTCGTGATGCCCAGGGTCATTGTATTGAGGTACCTGAAGGTGACCCCGGGCTACTGCTCATAGAGGTAACTGCAAAATCGAAATACGACGGATATACCGATAAAGAAGCCTCTGACAGAAAAATCATTCAACATGCCTTTATTGAAAACGATATGTATTTCAATACCGGGGACATCATGAAAACCATTGACGTCGGATTTGCCTTCGGTCAAACACATTATCAGTTTGTGGACCGTGTGGGAGACACATTCCGATGGAAGAGTGAAAACGTATCCACAAACGAAGTCGGTGAAATTATCAACGGGCACGAAGATGTGACCTTCAGTAATGTTTACGGCGTTGAGATACCGGGAACCGATGGCCGTGCTGGAATGGCAGCCCTTGTATTCAGAAATGGCGTTGACAGTAGTGAGATAGACCTTGAGGGTCTGTCAACCCACATCATACGGAACCTGCCATCTTACGCCCGACCGATTTTTATCCGGGTACTGAAGAATTTACCGACTACTACTACAATGAAGCTCCAGAAAAACGAACTCAGGGAACAGGCCTTTCACCTTGACAAAGTGGAGCAGGAACTACTGGTGCTTGCACCCGGCTCCAAAATTTATCGCAAACTTGACAGCGACTTCTATGACCAGATACTGCGCCGTGAAGTCGCATTTTAACTCTGGAAAAATTGCAAAATGAGAATGAGCAGGTATTGTTGAAATATACTTCGAATTTACGAATAGACAACGATTACCGTGCAATGCATCATGCACTGACATACCGATAAGAGGGATATAAAAGTGAAAACAATTTTGGGAATACTGATCACAACCACCCTTTTATTTATCTGGGGATTTCTGTACTGGGGTATAAATCAAATACCTTACAGTTCATTGAAACAGACCGCGAATGACGCAACAACACAACAAATCATCAGAGACACTTTCCCGGAATCAGGTTCTTACCATATTCCGGATTTTCGCAATGACCCGGATGCTCTGTCGATAATGTTCGAACAGGGGCCTATTGGTTTTGTACATGTCAACCTGGAAGGAAGACCACAGATGGATCGCACAATCATGATCAACGGATTTTTACTTAATCTTGTTGTGGTGACATTATTTGCGATTTTCTTACGCATTGCCCGAGCCAGGGAGTTCAGGGACTTTGTCAAACTGTCATTGACAGTCGGGGTCATTGCCGTAGTTCTCATTGATGTCGGCGACATTATCTGGTGGCAAACTCCCTATGAGTGGAAAATGTGGCAGATAATCTATAACTTTTCCTTTTTTGTGATTGCTGGCCATCTGCTGGGAATATTCATGAAGAAAAAACTGGATTCCATCCTGTAATCGAACTGGATATCACGCGATAATCCAGTCTAAATTACCTCTGATTATAATATGTCCAGAAAACAATCAAGGTTTCTTAAACAGCAGAAAATGGTATTCAGCGTTGTCGCTGTCCTCTTTCTGGTGATTATCGGTTATGTCTCAATAGTCGTGTTAAAAGATGCTGTTCCCTTTGGCAACTATGTAGCCGGTGAACAATACACAATACTGGAAAATCCCAGGAGAGTCAGAGGAAACCGTATTGAGGTCATCGAATTTTTCTCTTATGCCTGTCCTCACTGTTATCGCCTTGAACCGGAATTGGTGGAATGGGTTGATGAAAATCAGGACCGGATCAATTTTATACGCAGTCCCCTGGTTTCAAATGACACCTGGCGGCGTCTGGCAAGACATTATTATTCCCTGGAAAATCTGGGGTTACTGGATGAACTCCACCTGAAGTTTTTCAGTGCTGTGCATGACCGCAAGTTGAATATATCAACTTCGGCACGTCTGGAAAAATGGGCCAGTGAGAACGGCGCAGAATCTTACTCCGAGGTCTATGCATCTGGAGAAATACAGCGCAGAGTAAAAGCCGCAGACCAGCTTGCACGCCGACTGCAGATTGCCAGTGTTCCTGCAATGATCGTTCAGGGTCAATACGCTGTAAATGTCACCGAGACAGTTGGTCTGTCGCGAATGCTGGATATTGTTGAACATCTTGTACAAATGGAAATTGACAAGCGCTCAACGACTGATAAGTAGCGAGCATTTTCAGTTGCCGGGTGATTGGTTATACTGCTGAAGCTTACTGCCAATCGATGACAATTCAACCCCAGGAAGGCGCTGTAGTCACAGATGACAAGTTGTTTCATTAAGTAATTTTAGCCTTGAGCGGAAACCTGTCATGGTTTTTTATAATCGCTTTGGATAAATCTACGTCAATTTCCGGCCAGTAATAGTGATCCTGGGATAGCTGTTGTACATTCAGAATCGCATTGACAGGCTGTTCCTTAAACCAGGGGAAATCTTCATAGGACATGAAAAATTCCTCATCCTGCGCGAGTAGCCATATCCCATGTGTGGAAATATGCGTAACCTCAATCGCCAAAGTGTTCTTTCCAGGCGCTGACGATCTCATGGTAATGCTCCTCAATTAACTGTTCGATATTTTTAGCTGTTTCCTCGAATAACGATAATTTTTTGCAAGTTCAATTTCTGGCTCCAACCAGAATTTTGCCTCACCTTCCGCTGACAACACATGGACGTGCCTGCGCGTTTCTTCTCTTGAAAAAAGAAAAACCGGTATCCGTCTGCTCTGAAAATTGTGGGGGTCATGAGAGAGTCATCAAACAGGTACTACACCGGTGCCGGGCTCGGATATTGTTCTCTCAGTACTCTCTTCAATACTTTGCCATTGGCATTACGGGGTATTTCTCCGATAAAGGCAACGCCTTTCGGTAGCTTGAAGCGCGCCAGTTTGCCATCGCAGAACGTCAACACATCCGTTTCTGACAGTTCTTCTCCTTTACGGACTACCAACGCAAACGGAGATTCACCCCATTGTTCACTGGGCTGACCTATAACGGCAACTTCGACAACTTCAGGGTGTGCAAGAATCACGTTCTCAATTTCTGCCGGATATACATTCTCACCGCCGGAAATGATCATGTCCTTGATACGATCCTGGATATAAACAAAGCCTTCGTCATCAATCATTGCCACATCACCGGTTCTGAGCCATCCATCCTGTGTGATGGTTTCCGCAGTTGCATCCGGTCGATTCCAGTAACCCTTCATGACATGCAGTCCCTTTACCCACACCTCTCCCTGCTCATCAGGTTTTGCATCTTCACCGGATTCCGTTACAACACGTACATCGGTATGAAAAAACGCACGCCCCGTGGAGCCAATCTTCCTGATTGCATTTTCGGCGTTGATAACACAGGCTGGACCACATGACTCGGTCAATCCGTATACCTGGTGAATCTCTATCCCCAGGTCCGCATACTGCCGTATAAGATTTACCGGTAAAGGCGAAGCCCCACTGTGAATACAGCGAATAGAAGAGTAATCAATCTTCTCCAGACCAGGTATCTGGATCATGAAATTAAGCATGGCAGGCACCAGCAGTCCCGTATTAATTTTTTCTTCTTCTATCAGTTCCCAGGCTCTCACAGGATTGAATTCCCGCATGACAATACTGGTCACTCCCTGGTAAATATTCATCGTTAGAGGCAACAGGGCACCCACATGGAACATGGGTAGCGCAGCCAGATTTTTATCACCCTCATGGGTGTCTACTGACGCGCCGAAGGTAAAAAGCGCCCACATGGTCGTCAAGTGAGTATGTACAACCCCTTTGGGCAGCCCAGTGGTGCCAGAGGTATACATGATATAAAGGAGATCATCGTCGGCCGCTCTGATCGGTGGTTCTTCGTTGCTGCCGGCATTCAATACACTGTCATAGTCACTGGAAAAGTGCGATTCACCGCTATCCTCTGCTACCTGAATCCATGTAGTGAGGTCTGTCTTTTCCCCCCGACCATGTAAATCAAGCGCAAGATCGATGAACTCTTCACCAAAGATCAGTGTCCTGGCTCCGCTGTCCTTCAGGATGAATTCCAGTTCGTCGGCGACAAGACGCCAGTTAAGAGGCACAACTACTGCCCCGATTTTTGCCAGTGCAAAATACGACTCCAGAAATTCGACACTGTTCATCAGCAACAATGCAACCCTGTCCCCAACTTCAACGCCTTGATCAAGCATTGCATTAGCCAGACGATTGCTTCGCTCTTCCAGTTCACGGAAGGTCAGCCGCAAACCTGATTTACTATCGACATAGGCATCACGAGTACCATTCAACAGGGCTCGTTTACTCAACAGCAACCCAATATTGTTCTTCATTTTGTTATCCTCATTCCTGTGGTTTCTCTACATCCTGAAGGACAGGACTCCTATCAAACATGACGAAGAAAATCCAGTTATACCGGCCTATTTGCTCCGCGACAGCGATTTCAATTTACCATTCGTGATAACAGAACTCCATACGTGCTGCTCGTTCTGAATGGTTTTTAATCGTTTCCCGTTCAGATAAGGGAAGAACCAGCGAAAGAAGCACTGGTAGTGGCTGTCAAGATTCCAGTACAGGTAGACTGAACTCCAATTGCATGGTGACTTTCCGGTTGTTTCCAACATAGGTAAACTGTCCCCGTTTTATGGAACAGGGATCAAAACTGTGGTTTGGAAAAATGTATCGCGGATTTTCACCGCGGCAATGCTGGTATTGTCCGGAAATGTGATTGCTGACGCGGTGAATTTTAAAGACCAGACCATTACAGTTGCACTGACCCAGGAACCGCCCAGCCTTAATACCATTCGAATGACCGACCTGGTCAGTTTCTTCATCATCGGACACACCAATGAAGGGCTGCTTCGTTATGACCGTCATGGCCGACTGGCTCCCGGGGTAGCAGAATCCTGGGAGACAACACCAACCGGCATTCTGTTCAAATTGCGACCGGACGCACGCTGGTCCGATGGTTCCCCCATCAATGCTGATGACTTTGTCTTTGCCTGGCAACGGGTTAACGACCCGCTGGAAGCTGCCCCTTTTGCAGCCATCATGTATCCGATAAAAAATGCAGAACAGATACAGAAGGGTGAACTGCCACCGTCTGCCCTCGGAATCAAGGCAATCGATAAGCGGACACTTCAGATTGATTTCGAATTTCCCTGTGGTTATTGTCCTGGTCTGATGCCGCATGCTACTTTTTTCCCAATTAAACGTTCGTTCTACGAAGAAGCCGGGAAGCAATATGGCGCCGATGTACACAGACTGCTGGCCAATGGACCCTTCCAACTGACCCATTGGACGCACAGCGCCAATCTTCGATTGCAAAAAAACCCGAATTACTGGGACCGGAACAATATCACCCTGCAGGAAATCAATATCGGTTACATCACTGAAGACAATCGAACCCGCCTCAATCTTTTCGTGGACAACAGGATTGCCCTGGTCCGACTGGGTGCTGAAACGGTGAAGGATGCTTCAGCCCTGGGATTAAGACTGCGCACGTTTCAATCAGGTGGTCTCTCTTACCTGCGTTTTAATATGATTGATACCAGTATCACCAGATACAAAAAACTTCGGCAAGCCATACAGTCTGTATTTGATCCGGAAACATTCGTCAACAGAGTGATAGCCATACCCGGATACCAGCCAGCTTATAGTTTTTTTCCAAGCTGGTTGCGCGGAGTGCAGGGTAAATTTGCTGATGAATATCCAGTACCTCCAAACAAAGTGGACATTGAACATGGCCGGCAACTGATCCGGGAACTACAGCAGGACCTGGGCGTTACCACCATCCCTGAAGTAACCTTATTGTCGGTAGCATCTCCCACCGGGGCGAAGGTTGCTGAATTTTTTCAGGGACTTTTGCATCAATCCCTCGGTCTGAGAGTCAAGGTTGATCAACAGACTTTAAAACAATATCTCGATAAATCCAGAAAGGGTCAATTCGACATTGCCGTTTCGAGTTGGTATCCGGATTTTGATGACATCATGACCTATGCTGACCTGCAGGCCTCCTGGAACCATAACAATCGCGGAAAGTATGTTAATCCGGAATATGATCGCCATGTACGCGTGTTGCAGGGAGCGTCGGATACCAGACAAAGAATGGATGCAGCGGCCGTTTTACAGGATATCCTGCTCCAGGATGTGCCTGTGCTGCCGGTTGCAGAAACCGGCTCTGCCTATATTCAGCATCCTGACTTGAAGGGTGTGGTCCGGCGTGTCATTGGCCAGGACCCGGATTACACCTATGCAAGGGTTGTCAACTAACACTTCTCTACAAACTCGACCACTTCAAGATGAAAACCTGAAATGGCATTGAATCGTGTCGGAGAGCTGAGCAGCCGCATTTTTCCCACGCCAATATCCCTCAGAATCTGGCTGCCTGTACCGACAACCCTGTATACGCCAACTTCATTGTTATGACGCTGTACAGGCGGCACTTCTGGAAAATGGCTGATCTGAGCCAGAGACTCTTCTTGTGAAGGTTCCTGACCCACTATGACAAGCACCCCCTTTCCTTCTTCTGAGATTCTGGACATTGAATCATGAAGGGACCAGGTCTTTTTAAATCCGGGTCTTTCGCTCTGTAGAATATCGCGAAGCGTATTGAGAACCTGGACACGAACCAGACATGGCTCATCTTCACAGACATCACCTCTGATCAACGCATAATGTACGCATTCCGACACCTTGTCAGTGTAGGTTCTGAGAGTAAATTCGCCCTTGGCGGTCATAATCGGGCGCTCGTCTTTCAACTCGATGGTCTTGTCATAAAGAGTACGGTACTGGATAAGATCGGCAATCGTACCGATCTTGATGTTATGACGTTCTGCAAAGTGTTCCAGTTCCGGACGTTGCGCCATTGACCCATCTTCGTTCATGACTTCACAGATGACAGCAGAAGGCTCATAACCGGACATCCGTGCCAGATCGCAACCGGCCTCCGTATGACCCGCGCGAGTAAGCACACCCCCCCTTGAGGCGATTAAAGGAAAGACATGTCCGGGCATGACCAGTTCAGACGCTTGCGCATTCCTGGCAACAGCGGTGCGCACAGTCCTGGCCCTGTCCGCCGCGGAAATCCCCGTGGTGATACCATCGGCAGCTTCAATGGAAACCGTGAAATTGGTCTCATGAAGAGAATTATTATGCTCTACCATCAGAGGCAGATTAAGTTGCCGGGCTCTTTCTTCTGTAATGGTCAGGCAAATCAGCCCACAGGCATGTCGAGCAAAAAAAGTGATGTGTTCCGGAGCAACGACTTCTGCGGCAATCACCAGATCGCCTTCGTTTTCACGATTCTCGTCATCCATGATCAGGACCATCCGTCCCTGCCGGAAGTCCTCCAGAACTTCTTCCATCGAATTGATTGTCACAGTCTATTCCATTTTATATCGTATATGGTCGATTATAGATTTGGACCGAGTCATTGTCAGCCGGCGTTCCCAATGAAGTATACTTTCACCTGTTTATACCCGGGACCAGTCGATGACCGAAGGTAAATCAGTATTCATACGCCAACTCCGTAGCATCTGTGGTGAAGACATGATCACGGATACGGCGCGTCTCAGGGTTTATGAGACAGATGGCCTTACCGCCAGGAAACAAACACCCTGGATAGTGGTATTGCCATCCACGGTAACCCAGGTACAGACTATTGTCCAGTTGTGCAATGCACAGGGAATACCCGTCGTTGCCCGGGGGGCCGGCACTGGTTTATCCGGAGGCGCCATGCCCCATAGCGAGGGAGTACTGCTCAGCCTCGCAAAATTCAACAGGATTCTGGAAGTGAATGAAGCTGAATTTAGGGCACGCGTACAACCGGGAGTCACCAACCTTTCGATCTCGGATGCAGTTGCGCACCTTGGGCTTTATTATGCCCCGGACCCATCTTCACAGATTGCCTGCACAATCGGCGGCAACGTAGCAGAGAATTCCGGCGGTGTACATTGCCTGAAATACGGGTTGACAGTCCATAATGTCATCAAACTGAAGATTGTCTCTCCATCAGGAGAACTGTACGAACTGGGCAGTGACGCGATGGATGCTCCAGGATTCGATTTGCTGGCTCTGATGCACGGGTCTGAAGGCATGCTGGGAATTGTGGTGGAGGTAACGGTAAAACTGCTCCCGAAACCACCTGCGATTTGCGTGGTGCTTGCCGCTTTTGCAGAAGTCGAAGCGGCAGCAACAAGTGTTGGAAAAATTATAGGCAGTGGAATTTTGCCGGCAGGACTGGAAATGATGGACCAGTTGGCCATCGAGGCCGTTGAAGCCTATGTTCATGCAGGTTATCCAACGGACACCGCGGCAATGTTGTTGTGTGAACTGGATGGCAATCAACTTGAACTGGAAGTCCAGCATCAGAAACTGACTGGAATTCTGGATAATAATGGTGCATCAAAAATAATGACAGCGTGGGAAGAAACCGATCGTCTGCGGCTGTGGCAGGGTAGAAAGTCTGCATTCCCGGCAGTAGGTCGTATTTCACCGGATTATTATTGCATGGATGGCACCATTCCGAGGCGTGAACTTCCCCGCGTATTGACGGCAATCTCTGAATTATCACGGACATTCTCTCTTCCAATCGCTAATGTTTTCCACGCTGGCGATGGTAATCTGCACCCGTTGATACTCTACGATGCAAATAAACAGGATGAGTTGCAGCGTGCAGAAACAATTGGCGCCAGAATTCTTGAACTCTGTATTGCCAGTGGCGGTACGATTACCGGAGAGCATGGAGTGGGCGTGGAGAAGATCGATCAGATGTGTATTCAATTCAGTGCAGATGAACTGCAGTTATTCCATGGTGTTAAATCCAGTTTTGATGAATACGGCACACTTAATCCCGGTAAAGCCGTACCCACACTCAGTCGATGTGCGGAATTCGGGGCGATGCATGTTCACTCAGGCGCAGAAAAACATCCGAATCTGGAACGATTCTGATGGATACTACCGACATTCTGCAGGCAGAGGTATCCCATGCTTTGGCAGATGGCATCCCGTTGTGGATAAGGGGTGGCAACAGCAAGGCATTTTATGGGAATCCGGCTGTGGCTGCCTGCCGAGAACTGGATACTCAGTCCCACACAGGTGTCATTGACTATGTACCGGAAGAACTGATGATCCGGGTAAGATCCGGGACACCACTTTTTGAAGTTCAGAAATTACTTGATGAAAATGGACAGATGCTGCCTTTTGAACCACCGGATTTCGGTGGTAAAGCAACCATTGGTGGTGTCGTCGCAGCAGGTCTGTCCGGCCCCAGAAGACCCTGGTCCGGTGCAGTTCGGGACTTTGTCCTTGGCGTAACATTACTTACGGGGCAGGCAAAGGTGCTGTCTTTTGGTGGCCAGGTAATGAAAAACGTTGCGGGTTATGACGTATCCCGTCTTGTGGTGGGGGCTATGGGAACCCTGGGTTTGATTCTGGATATAAGTCTCAAAGTGTTACCCCGACCGGAGTCCGAGGTTACGCTGCGAGTCTGTCCCGATGACTTCCGATATCGGAGCAACAAGTTATTGGGTGCTTCGATTGGACTCAGTGCACATGCATACCTCGAAAAAAATCTTTATATCAGGGTCAATGACAGGTCAGGCATTGATGGTGACAAATTGGATAACTCGCTCTGGCATGAAATCAACAATCATCAGCTACCGGTGCTGCAACATGGCCAAAACCTCTGGCGTATATCGGTTCCACAGTCTGCTTCCGAATATCTGACGCAGGCAAGCGTCATTGAATGGGGTGGCGCACTGCGCTGGGTTGCCGACCCGACAGATGATCCACATCAGATTATAACAACAGGGCATGCGACGCTGTTCCGTTCAAGTGACGTCATGCAGCGAAATCGATTTCATCCTTTGGACCCGGTAGTTGCACGAATTCATAGAAACCTGAAACAACACTTCGACCCCCGGGGGATATTCAACCCCGACAGACTGACATGGAGATCCAGTGCAGACCAGTATTCACACTGATCTCAAGGACTTGCTGCAGGTACGGGAAGCAGATGCCATCCTGCGAAGTTGTGTACACTGTGGATTCTGTACGGCAACCTGCCCTACCTATCAGATTACCGGGGATGAACTTGATGGGCCCAGGGGAAGAATCTATCTGATCAAGAACCTGCTGGAAGAAAATGTTATCGACCGAAAACCGTTGGCGCATCTTGACCGCTGTCTTACGTGTCGATCCTGTGAGACCACCTGTCCCTCCGGCGTTCAATACGGACGGCTACTGGATATTGCCAGAGAACTCCCTGCAACCCGGGTAAACAGACCGGTTACACAGGCTCTGATCTCACACTTGTTAAGGTTTGTGGTACCCCGACCCGGGATTTTCCTGCCATTACTCAGACTAGGTCAGTTTCTAAAACCCGTTCTACCCGCTTTTCTTGCCGAAAAAGTACCGGAGGCAAAGGCTTTACTGCCTGTGAATCCCGGCATTCATGAAAAGCGCGTCATTCTGTTACAGGGGTGTGTTCAGCGGGCAGCAACACCCAATGTCAATCGCGCGATTACGATATTGCTGGATCAACAGAATATTGCAGTGGAATACCTGGCATCCGAAGGTTGCTGCGGTGCTCTGGATTATCATCTTTCCGGGCACAAAACCGGGAAGCAACGAATGCGCAGGTTGATAGATCAGCTTTACCCCCGGCTAGATGATATCGAGGCGATCGTGTCATCAGCCAGTGGTTGTGGCCTGACTCTGAAGGATTATCCCGATATTCTGAAAGGAGATCCTTCTGAAACCAAAGCCCGGGCCGTTGCCGGGAAGGTCAGGGATATTAGTGAACTGCTTGTTGACCAGCCCATCATCTGTCGTACCAACGAGGTCATCAGGGCTGCACTGCACACACCCTGCTCACTGCAGCATGGGCAGAACCTCAACGGGGTTATTGAAAAAATCCTGAAGAATACAGGAATTGAATTAGTACCCGCCATAAATGGTCATCTTTGCTGCGGTTCGGCAGGCACATATTCCATCATGCAACCGGAAATGTCCCGTCAATTGAGAGACCAAAAATTAGGTGTACTGCAGGAGTACCAGCCAGATGTCATTCTCACCGCGAATATAGGTTGCCAGTTACATCTGCAAACGGGTACGAAAACGCCTGTGATGCACTGGACAGAGTTGCTTCAACAGCTATCGCAACCCGGCACAGGTGGTTCACCACCAGGTTCATCAATGCCTGCCTGCTGATAAACCCACCATAACAGGCCCTTCTGGGCATGTAACCGGTTCTCCGCCTGTTGGAAAATAATCGATCGGGCGTCATAGACCATGTCGGATGTAATTTCAAATCCGTCGTGGATTGGCATGTCGTGCATGATCCTGCAGTCCAGACCTGCCAGCAGCTTTTCGTTAATCTGATAAGGCATCATCTTTTCAAGTCTTGCCAGCTTCTCAACTTCGTGATCCGGATCGTTGAAATACTGCATGTCGATCCAGGTATCGGTATACACAAAGTCGGCTTCCTGTATGGCAATGACGGGATCTCTCGTGTGCGTAATCACGGCTGAGTTCCTGATAATATCCTGGACATCCGTGTCCCGGGTCTCACCGTTGTCAATTTCATCCGGTGTCGCCAATGTCAGGCTGATACCCAGTTTACTGCATAGGATAACGAGGGAATTGGACACGTTATTTTGTACTCCGACATAGACAAGACGAGCAGATGTAATATCACCCTCATGGTGTTCCATCATGGTCAACACATCCGTCAATGCCTGACAGGGATGAAATTTTTCACAACAGCCGTTGATGACCGGTACCTGGCTTCCGCTGATTATCCTGAGAAGGTCACTGTGGTGCAGCAGACGCGCCATAATACTGCTCACATTCCGTGACAGATACTCAGTCTCGTATTCAATGCCGGAAAGGACAAAATTGGATGTTGCCCAGTCGATGTATATTCCATGTCCCCCGAGTTCTGTCATCGCAACCTCAAAGGAAACTCTTGTCCGGGTAGAGGTTTTCTGGAAAATCATCGCAAGGGACTCACCCTCAAGAAGATTTCTGAAGTCTCCAGGATTAGCCTTGATTTCCAATGCCTTCTCCAGGATTTCCTGGAGTTCCGCAGAGGTCAGATCTTTGAGGTTCGGTATATGCCGCATTTATCTGGTCCCTTTCATGTCCGCTCCACTACTACGTGGCCCGCAGGAATGAATTCACTCGCCAACCTGCAATGTTCTGCCTGATCGTCGAAAAATACATCTGCACCATATGCCTGGAGGAATTCAGTTTTGTTCATCCCTCCCAGGAATAAGGACTCATCCAGCCGAATATTCCAGGCGCGAAGGGTTTTGATAACTCTTGCATGCGCAGGCGCTGCTCTCGCAGTAACCAGTGCGGTACGTATCGGACAGTCATCTGTAAATTCCGACTGCAATCTTTGTAATTCAAACAGAAACGGTTTGAAGGGACCACCCGTGAGCGGTTCATCAGCGGATTCACGCTCACTGGTGGCAAAGGCTGCAAGACCATCCTGCAGATATATCTTCTCTGCCTCATCAGAAAAGATAACGGCATCACCGTCAAAGGCAAAGTGCAATCCTTCTCCAGGCTGAAATTCCGGTGGTGTCGGTAGAATACTGGCCGCCGCCATACTATTTGCCAATACTTCGCTTACGTCACTGGGATTCGTGGATAAAAAGAGGTGACATCCAAAAGGCCGCATATACCGATATGGCGGCGAACCTCCCGTAAAGGCTGCGCGCAGGATAGTCAGGTCATGATGCTCAATGGAATTAAATATCCTGAGACCGGTGTCTGCTGTATTGCGTGACAACAGGATCACTTCAACACGACCCGGTTGTTCAAGAATGTCATTGAGATGCAATAGTTTCCGTACGAGTGGAAATGCATCTCCCGGAGCCAGCGGATCGTCTTCACGCGCTCGCTGGTACTCCGTATAGGTCTTGAGTCCATCTTCGCGAAACACTCGATCACTTTCCTCCAGATCGAATAAAGCACTGCTGGATATACCAATTACGAGTTTTCCGGCTTCCGGCATGTTCAGAACCAACTCCATTTGACGATATAATACGAATTCTGCATGTTTGTGGCTTGCAATGCCATACTGAGATTCAGTCAGATACAGATATAAGGAAATGAGCAAAAAAAATCTTTAACGACATCCAGTCAGAGCGTTAACCAGTTTTTAAATAAAGTGGCGTCAACGCCTGCCAGGAAAACAGGAGGTGACGTCGGGCGTCTGATATTCGCCATGGATGCGACAGCAAGCCGGGAGCCTACCTGGGACAATGCCTGTCATCTCCAGGGAGAAATGTTCATGGCAACTGCGCCACTGGGAGGACTGGCAATTCAATTATGCTATTACAGGGGATTCATGGAATTCAGAGCCCTTGACTGGTGTGAAGATACGGCTACATTGTTGAGCCAGATGTCGGCTGTAAGGTGCCTGGGAGGTCATACTCAGATTGAACGTCTACTGAACCATGCACTGCAGGAACACACTAATCGAAATCTACAGGCTGTCGTATTCGTTGGCGATGCAATTGAGGAAAATCCTGATACCCTATGCCAGCTTGCGGGGAAACTCGGTCTGTTGAATTTGCCGCTATTCATGTTTCAGGAAGGATCACATCCGGGCGTCAGATCCATATTTCAGCAAATGTCCCATCTGTCAGGTGGTGCATTCGCACCATTTGATCTGAACAGTGCCAGTGAATTGAAGCAACTCCTCTCTGCTGTTGCTGTCTATGCGGCAGGTGGACACAAGGCTCTGCTGGATTTCAGCAAACGGTCAGGATCAGAAATTAAACGTCTGACCCGGCAATTGAAGGACTAGATGTTATTCAGACTTGTCATTGCCTTTATCATCGCCGTGGCTGTGTTCGCGGTTCTTCGTATCACACTTCGGGGAAAATCGCTTAGCGTCCGCCAGTTCATGCAGATTTACTTCCTTGTCCTCATCGGACTGATGCTTCTGTATCTGGGATTGACCGGGAAACTGCATCCGCTTTTTGTAGTTCTGGGTGTTGCACTGCCATTTCTAATGCGATTGCTTACCTGGATTCCCCGGGTATTACAGTTGTTCTCAATTTTCCGTTTTTTACGAGGCTTTGTTCCCACAGGTTCGCCACAATCATCCCCTTCCGGGCAGGGTCGGATATCTGATATCAATACACGATTCCTGCACATGGTTCTTTTTCATGACTCCGGCATGATGGATGGCGAGGTTCTTGCCGGAAAATTTTCAGGTTCAAAGTTGAGTATGATGGAACTTGAAGAATTGTTGGAGCTACTGGAAGAATGCCGGGTCGATGCAGATAGCCTCCATGTCATGGAAGCCTTTCTGGACCGGGAACACAAGGACTGGCGTGACCATGTTGATTCCCCAAGGGAATCTCCACCGTTTACTGATGATTCCATGAGTGAACGTCAGGCATATGAGATCCTGGGTCTGAACACAGACGCATCCAGGGACGATGTGATTCAGGCTCACCGCCGATTGATGCAGAAATTGCATCCGGATCATGGTGGGTCCACCTATCTCGCTGCAAGAATAAACGAAGCAAAATCCATGCTGCTCAACAAACTGGGCAAGGAATGAAATGGAGGCTTCTGAAGTTGAATACATTGGATTCTGGCTACGTTTTCTGGCATTTCTGATCGACAGCATTGTAGTGGTCATCATCCTCATACCAGTTGTTACCGTGTTCATCGGCGAAACGCAGGTTGCCGACTACGACCTTCGGAATCAGGCTGAGGTGTTTTTGCTGCTCAAAAAGCTGTCACTGCAGTGGACGGTGGAAGTATTATTCATAGGGACCGTTTTTGTTCTTTTCTGGATATTCAAATCAGCAACACCGGGAAAGATGTTGTTCAATATCTCCATTGTAGACGCACGCACCCTGGGCAAGGCAAATGCACCTCAGAATATCGTTCGTTACCTTGGTTATTTCCTGAGTCTGATACCATTTGGTCTCGGCTTTCTTTGGATTGCCATTGACCACCGCAAGCAAGGCTGGCATGACAAAATTGCCAACACCGTGGTTATCAGAGGGAAACCCGGAAATTCGGGAGAATAAATGCCACGACAACTCAAAGGTCTGGTCTTTGACCTGGATGGAACCCTGTTGAATACACTCGAAGGCCACGGGCGTTCATTTAATCGGGCACTCGCCGGACTATCCATGCCGGAACAGGACATAGACAATTACCGTTATTACATTGGAGACGGGGCTGCACAGTGCGCCCGGCAGTGTTTGCCGGACAATTTCAGCAGTGACAAGACACTGATTGAGCAATGCGTCAGACTGTTCCGGGATGATTATGCAGATACCTGGTATGACTGTACCAGTCCTTATCCGGGAATCATGGAATTACTTGAATCTCTATCACGTATGTCAATACCCCTTGCAGTCTTGTCCAATAAAGACGACAAGTTCACCCAGGAAATGATCCATCGATGTTTTCCCGACAATACTTTTTGCTGCATTGCAGGCTTTGGTTATCAATCACTTGTCAGGCATAAACCGGATCCATCCGGCCCCCGGCTCATTGCAGAACGGCTGGGTTGTACTACCGGGAACCTTGCCATGGTCGGAGACACTGCAACAGATATGAAGACAGCCAATTTCTGCGACATGATACCGATTGGAGTCTTGTGGGGTTACAGAACACGTCAGGAACTGGTCGAAGCCGGTGCACAACACATCATCAGTTCGCCGCACGAATTGTTACTTGTCATGAAGACCGGATTCTGAATTCAGAACATAAATGATGGTGGGACGCGCAGACGCTGAAGCAGATGAATGCCCCAAAGCCATCTGCGAACAGCCTCCATTAAGCAATCTGTCCGCCGATCAAATACCTGGCACAGGAAATTTACGACAAAAAGACTCAACATCGCCACGCATACGTACCTGCATGGATTCATCTTCAGGATTCTGCAGACAGTCTACTATCCAGTCAGCGAGTTGTTCCATATCGGCTTCGCGCATACCCCTTGTAGTCGCTGCCGGCGTACCAATTCTGATCCCACTGGGACGCAAAGGTGGATTTGGATCATCAGGAATAATCTGCTTGTTAGTCGTGATGCTGACTGCATCCAAAGCTTCTTCTGCTCGTCTGCCATCAATACCGAAACTGGACACGGTATCCAGCACCAGCATGTGATTATCAGTACCGCCGGTGATCAGCGTCATCTGACGCTTGAGCAAAGCATTCGCCAGCGTCCTGGCATTCTTTAAAACCTGTTGTGCATATTGCCGGAATTCCTCAGATTGTGCCTTCAGGAGCGTAACCGCAATGGCGGCAATGGCATTCATATGGGGGCCACCCTGCAATCCGGGAAATACGGATTTATCGATTTTTGACGCCAGTTTTTTGCTGCAGAGAATCATGCCTCCACGAGGACCCCGCAACGACTTGTGAGTCGTAGTCGTCACCACATCAAACCCGAAGTCGAAGGGATTATTCATGGCACCCCCGGCTACCAGGCCACCAAAGTGGGATGCATCTGTCATTGTGACAGCACCCACTTCATCAGCAATAGTCTTGAACCTCTCGTATTCAATATCACGCGGGTAAGAGGTGTAACCACATAGAATCATCTTCGGTTTGGATGCAAGTGCATCCTGTCTCACCCTGTCATAATCAATAGACCCATCCAGGGGATTTGTAACATAGCGAACGAAATTAAATAATTTTCCCATGTGGGAAACAGGTGCGCCATGTGTCAGGTGACCGCCATGGGACAGGTCCATCGCCATGATGGTGTCACCGGGTTCCAGCAGTCCCAGGTATACTGCCTGATTCATGGCCGAACCAGACAATGGCTGGACATTCGCATGTTCGCAGTTGAACACGGTTTTTGCCCTGTCGCGAGCCAGATTTTCAATCTCGTCGGTAAATGTCTGGCCACCATAATAACGACGCCCCGGATACCCCTCCGAATATTTATTGGTAAATACACTTCCCAGTGAAGCCAGTACCTCGGGAAAGGTATAGTTCTCGGATGGAATCAATTCGATTCCTGACTGTTGTCGCTGTTCTTCTCCCTCAAGTGCAGAATAAACAGCAGGATCATTTTGTTTGAGGAATTTACGATTTTCTATTGTTTTCACACTGGTTGCCGGTCTTATGAAGGAGTAGAGTTTATACGGGTGCTCAATTGATTTAAACCACAACAGGAAATCTGATGAATATCAACGAACTGCATTTTACAACTGGTGACATTACCGAATCAGTGGACCCGGCACTGCTCGACGAATTTCTCCAGTCATTGCCATCCTGGCGTGTATCCGGTGTTTCCATCGCCACACTGGTTCGAGATTTCAAATTTAGAAATTTCGTAGAGACAATGGCCTTTGCCGAAGTCATTTGCAGCCTGGCAGAACAGTATAATCACCATCCGGAATTGAAAATTACCTATGGTAATCTTCAGGTTAGCTGGTGGACTCATACAGCTTCAGGAATTACCACAAATGACCTGTTTATGGCGGGTCAATGTGATCAGGCGTATGCAAACGATCGTGAAACAAATTAAATAATAAAGGGATATTTTTATGGACACAGGTAAATTTACAGGCTTTGAAGTAACTCTGGAAAAACCGGGGATCGCCTGGATAGAGTTTAATGAACCGGAAATACTCAATGGCATGAGTGCGCCCAAGAAACGGGACCTGGTTGAAATCGTTACCCAGGCCCAGATGGATAATGCAGTACGTGTCGTTGTCTTCATTGGCACGGGCCGCGGATTTTGTGCCGGCGATAACCTCAAAGGATATGCTGGTGAAAACTATGAACCTGGCACACTGGTACCACCAATATCCCACGGCCACGATTCCGGCATAGGCACTTACAACGGGTTACGTCAAATCTCACAGGCAGTCAATCTTGCCATTCGCCGGCTGGATAAACTGAGTATCGCTGCCATCAACGGGGTAGCCATCCAGACCGGACTGTCACTTGCGCTGTCATGTGATTTCAAGATTGCCGCCAGTGAGGCTCGTTTGGGTAGTGCTACTCTACGCTTTGGGTTGTTGCCGGATGAAGGTGGACAATACCTCCTGGTACAACATATGGGAGTAGCCAGAACCATCGATTTTTTGATGCGGAAGAAAATTGCAAGTGCTGATGAAGCACTGGAACTCGGACTTGTAAACCAGGTTGTCCCCGGAAATAAACTGAGGGAGACAGCCCGACAACTGGCAATGGAGCTGGCAAATGGACCACAAGTGTCCATGCGACTTCTCAAACGATCCGTATACCTCTCTGCAGAATTGAGTTTTGAACAGGCTTGTGAAGATATAGCCGCAAGAACCGCGACGTCGGACCACCATCCGGATTCAAAAGAGGGTGTAGCATCATTTCGGGAAAAACGGTCACCTTCCTTCAATGAATGGCTGCGGCAATATGAGTGAACACAAAAAGTGGACAACAACCCAGCTTCTTCATTGTTCACCCTTCCAGACTTTGCTAATATTTCCATCAGACAGTAACCAGTAAAAGGGGATTGCATATGAAAGTGGAAATACACTACTGCTCCAGCTGAAACTACAAACCCGAGGCAGTCGGTCTGGCTGCCGAACTGAGTCAGAATTTCAATGTCGAAGCAATATTGTTCGCTGAAGGCAAGGGTATCTTTGATGTCGTCGTAGACGACAATCTGGTCTATTCAAAATACAGTACGGGTCGCTTTCCCGAAAAGGAAGAAGTCACCGGGCTTATAAGAAATGCAGACCCCTGACCTTGGGAATCTCAATAAAAAGGCAATGCTTCCAAATCCACGTTGCCACCCGTCAATATAAGCCCGACACGTTTGCCGGCAAACAAGTGCGGATGCTTCAATAGTCCTGCCATTGTCACGGCAGATGACGGTTCAACGATAATTTTGAGGTGCGTCCAAAGCAGACGCATGGCTGCAACAACTTCCTCATCAGACACTAGAAGAATCTCCTGTACATGGTTCCTGATTATCGGAAAATTGCGTTCGCCCAGGGTGGTCAGCAATCCATCACAGATACTCTCCGGAGTATGCTCCTGAACCCTTACACCGCTTTTAAGCGATCTATGGGCATCATCGGCGCCACTGGGCTCCACCCCGTATATTCCCTTAATACCAGCGCTGGCAAATCCGATTGAACAACCCGCCAGCAGACCACCTCCACCTACGGGAACCAGTACAGCTTCCAGTTCCGAAATCTGCTGCAGCATCTCCACAGCAACAGTACCCTGTCCGGCGATAATCCGATCATCATCGTAAGGTGGAACAAAGTTGGCTCCGGTCTTCTCGACTACCCGTTGCAAAGTTGTTTCCCGGGACTTAAGTGTCGGCTCACATTCAATGATTGTTGCACCGTACGTCAGTATTGCGTCTTTCTTTACTGCATTCGCATTGGTCGGTACGACTATGTAAGCCGGAATACCACGGATAGAGGCTGCACGCGCCAACGCCGCGCCGTGATTGCCGGAAGAATGAGTAGCCACGCCAGCATGAGCATCCGATTCCGGCAGGAGCTTGACGGCATTGATCGCACCTCTGTATTTGAATGCACCGGCTTTTTGGAAATTTTCACATTTAAAGAAAATGTCCGCGCCGGATAGTGTATTCAGCAACTCGCTGCAAAGGACCGGGGTCTGGTGAATAAACGGTTTTATCCTTTGATGCGCTCTCAGAATGTCGTTGTAATCAACCATTGGGCTGAAAGGAAATCATGGCCACTGTCACGAAGCAGCCTTTTCGATTTTCGCCCAGGTATCCCTGAGACCCACGATGCGGTTAAACACCAGGCTATCCCCCTTCGAGAGTTTGCCATCAGGGCAGAAATAGCCTTCACGTTCAAATTGAAACCGCTGATCCGATCTTGCCCTGCCAAGATTCCTCTCCACATAACCCTGCCTGATAATCAGTGAATCCGGGTTGATCAGTTCACGATAGTCTCCATCCGCAGTGTCTGGTTCATCAACATTGAACAAGGGGCTGAACAGACGAATTTCTGCAGGAAGATTGTCGTTGGCTGATACCCAGTGAATGACTCCCCGGACCTTCCGTCCTTCCGGGTTTCTACCTAATGTCAGTTCATCATAACTACAACGCAATTCCAGGATTTCACCCGAATCATCCCTGATCACTTTATTTGCCCGAATCACATAGGCATATCGAAGTCGAACCTCACCTCCTGCCACCAGTCGTTTGTATTTACGGTTGGCCGATTCTCTGAAGTCTTCACGGTCGATGTAAATTTCCCGTGTAAACGGCAACTTTCTGGTTCCCATTTCGGGATTCCCGGGGTGATTGACAGCATCCAGTAATTCCGTTTTCCCCGGTGGATAGTTTTCAATCACTATCTTGAGAGGATTGATCACACCCATTACCCGCGGCGCCACTTTGTCCAGATGCTCGCGTATACAACTCTCCAGCATCGCCAGTTCCACATTGTTATCGCTCCTGGTCACACCGATTCTGCGGCAAAAATCCCGAATACTGTGTGCGGTATAACCCCTGCGGCGCATACCCGCTATTGTAGGTAAACGGGGATCGTCCCAGCCATCGACAATTCCTTCATCAATCAACAGCTTCAACTTTCGTTTGCTCATCAGCGTGTATTGGAGATTAAGTCGCGAAAATTCGATCTGTTGCGGATGAACATTCATTGCCAGTTCATCCAGTACCCAATCATAAAGTGGACGATGATCCTCAAAGCTTAAATCACATAGGGAATGAGTTATGCCTTCAAGTGAATCTGAAATGCAGTGGGTATAGTCATACAGAGGATAAATACACCACTTGTCACCGGTTTGATGATGTGAAATGTGCCGGATTCTGTATATGACCGGGTCTCGCATGTTGATATTCGGAGAAAACATATCTATTTTCAAACGCAACACATGCTCACCATCTCTGAATTCGCCCTGTTTCATCCTGCTGAACAGACTGAGGTTCTCATCAACACTTCGGTCCCTGTACGGGCTGTTTATACCGGGAGTTTTCAGAGTTCCGCGATATTCCCTGATTTCATCTGCGGTCAGGGAGTCAACATAGGCTTTACCTTCCCGTATCAATTGTGTCGCAAAGGTATAAAGTTGATCAAAGTAATCCGATGCGTATTTTTCCTCCTGCCACTCAAAACCCAGCCATTCAATATCCTTCTTGATGGCATTGACGAAGTCCACGTTTTCCTTGACCGGGTTGGTGTCATCAAAGCGGAGATTGGTATGTCCGTTGTAATCTTTTGCCAGGCCGAAACTCAGACAGATTGCTTTGGCGTGTCCGATATGCAGATAGCCATTGGGTTCCGGTGGAAATCTTGTCATCACTTCACCACTGTTTTTGGCATCAGCAATATCCCGTTCAATGATGTGCCGGATGAAGTTAGGTGGGTACTTTTGCGTGTCGTCACTCATATCATTATCCATGCTGCAGTAACTGTCCCAGGCAGTGAACCAGCTGCATCGTCGATGCAGTGTAAATTCAGCACCACGGTGCTGCAACATTTCATTTTCGTTGGTTTTTAAAATAATCCGGCGAATAGTATAGAACCGGCAGACACAAGTCAGCAGCTAAAAAAACTTGCAATGCAATATTCAGGCTTTATGATTGGCGCCATGAAACCCGATACAAGGCAATTTACCAACCCGACCGAGTCATCCGTCATTACGGAAGACTTCTGGCCGGGTTATTACTATTTCATCGACAAGTAGATCGCCCCAAAATTATTCGGGCGGTTACTCCGCCCGAAAGGATAAACCTCCACAGGCGGAAGCCCCTGGAGGTTTTTTTTGGCGTATTGAAACGTCGATGAAAGGAGACTGGATATTATGACCAACCTGATTGTAGATGATATTAACGTGCTGAATGAAGAAACCCTGATTAATCCAAATGAGTTGAAAGCAGCAGTACCCGCCTCCGACAACGCCCTGGCAACCGTGTCCGAAGGTCGACAGACCATTAAGAACATTCTGCAGCGTGTGGACCCGCGACTGCTGGTGATCGTTGGCCCCTGTTCTATTCATGACCTCGATTGCGCCAGGGAATATGCTGTCAGATTGAAGCGACTTGCTGATGAGGTTTCCGATACCCTGTATCTGGTCATGCGCGTCTATTTTGAGAAACCCCGAACAACAGTAGGCTGGAAGGGGTTGATCAACGATCCTCACTTGAATGATTCCTTCAATATATCCGAAGGACTGTTACTGGGTCGCAAACTCCTGGTTGATTTGGCTGAAACAGGTTTGCCTACATCAACAGAAGCACTGGACCCGGTGTTACCACAATACCTTCAGGACTTGATCAGTTGGAGCGCCATCGGCGCCCGCACCGCTGAATCCCAGACCCACCGGGAGATGGCGAGCGGGCTTTCTTCCGCTGTGGGATTCAAGAACGGAACAGATGGCGGATTGGAAGTCGCGATAAACGCACTGCAATCGGTATCTTCACCGCACCGATTCCTGGGAATCAATCATGAAGGCGCCGTCTCCATAATCCACACCCGCGGTAACAGTCATGCACATATCGTGTTGCGTGGCGGCGGTGGTAACACAAATTACGACAGCGTCAATGTATCCATCTGCGAGCAGCAACTCCTCAAGGCCGACATTCCGGTCAATATCATGATTGACTGCAGCCATGCCAACTCCAGTAAGAATCACAATCTTCAACCACTGGTCATGAAGAATGTCGCCAACCAGATATTGGAAGGCAATCAATCTATCATCGGGCTGATGGCTGAGAGCAACATACATGCAGGCAATCAGTCAATTCCGGCTGACAGGAACCAATTGGAATACGGCATTTCCATTACTGATGCCTGCGTTGACTGGGAGACAACGGAATCAATGATGAGAGATCTGCGCTCCAGCGTAAAAGATGTTCTTCCCGGGCGTATTCTGCTGTCCAGGGAAGAGTCTCTGAAAAAGTCTGCTTGATGGATATTCAGGAAGTTGACAGGAAATGAAGATAATCCTGCCTGCATCCTGGAACGATCCAGGGTTATCTGAAATAAGCGTTCTCGCGCATGGTGTGATCCGTAACATCAGAGACAGCCTTGAGGCCGGGAATCTGCTCAAGCAGCGTCCTCTCCACCCCGTCCTTCAAGGTCATATCAACCATTCCGCATCCCTGACATCCACCGCCAAACTGGAGAATTGCGTTGTTGCCTTCAATGACCTCAACCAAAGTGACCATTCCGCCATGTTCCGCCAGAGATGGGTTAATCTGGCTGTGCAGCACATAGTTAATGCGGTCTTCCAATGAACTGTCTTCTGAAACCTGCGGCACCTTGGCATTGGGCGCCTTGATGGTCAGTTGACCACCCATGCGATCCTGAGCATAGTCCACCAGGGCGCTCTCCAGAAATGGTTTGCTTTTGCCGTCAATCCATCCTGTAAATCCCGCATATTCTACCCGCTCGTCTGTTTCCTGTTGTTCTCCGCTGGGGCAATAAGCAAGACAGGTTTCGGCCAGAGGTGTACCCTGATCAGTAATAAAAATACGGATACCGACATCGTCAGCCTCCTGTTTGCTTAGTAATTCCACCAGATATTGCTGAGCAGATTCTGTTATTTCAATCATATACCCTCTCAAAGTGCATGCTCTGAATCACGGTATTGCACAATTGCGACTTGCTTACCAAACATCATACCATACTTGCGTAAAATGAATCAGGCTCATCGCCAATTTCAAATATCTTCATACTCCAGTAGTGTGACAACTGTTATGCTTCTTCCCTGTCCGGACAGGATGGAATTCCGGATCAGGCATACAGGTTAATCATGGCTTCAGACAATAAATCAGCATTGCTAAGGGAAAGGCTTGAAGAGCACATTCTGGTCATGGACGGCGCCATGGGGACCCGGATACAAACTCTCAATCTGACTGAGTCTGACTTCCGTGGCGAAAGATTCAACCATCATCCCTCAAATCTGAATGGCAACAATGAATTACTGTGTCTGACCCGTCCCGACATCATTACAGAAATCCACCGGGAATATCTGGCTTCCGGATCAGACATAATCGAAACCAATACCTTTACTGCAAATCGAGTGTCTCAAGCGGATTTCGGTACACAGGATCTGGTCTATGAATTGAATTACAATGCCGCAAATCTGGCACGGCAGGCTGCTGACGAATTTGAACAAACCAACAAGCCGCGATTCGTTGCTGGCGCCATCGGCCCCACAACACGGTCAGCAAGTCTCTCACCGAATGTAAACGACCCCGGTTTTCGCAATATCACATTCGATGACCTTGTTGATGATTATGGAGAGGCACTGCAGGGGCTGATAGATGGTGGAATTGACATCATCCTGATAGAAACAATCTTCGATGTGTTGAATGCCAGGGCAGCAATTTTTTCCACTCTGTCAATTCTGGAAGAGCGTTCGCTTGATCTGCCTGTCATGGTATCCGGCACCATAACCGATGCCAGTGGCAGATTGCTCTCGGGACAGACTACTGAAGCTTTCTGGGCATCTATCAGGCATGTGAAGCCATTGAGTGCAGGATTCAATTGTGCGCTTGGCGCAAACGAACTCAGACCCTACATCGAATCGATGTCCCGCATTGCAGACTGTCATGTCAGTGCATATCCAAACCGTGGATTGCCGAATGAATTTGGCGAATACGATGAATCCGTCGAAGAAATGGTCACGAGCATTCAAGGTTATGTGGAAGACGGCCTTGTCAATATTATTGGAGGTTGCTGCGGAACAACGCCGGAACACATCGCGGCGTTTGCCGACCTGGCTGCAACCTACCCTCCCAGAAGAGTCAGCAAATCCGATAGAAGCTGTCTATTGAGCGGTCTTGAACCCCTGTCAATACGTTCCGACTCACTCTTTGTCAATGTGGGCGAACGTACAAATGTCACTGGATCAGCGGCTTTTGCCCGATTGATCAAACGGGAGGATTATGAAGCCGCCCTGCAGGTTGCCCGGCAACAGGTCGAAAATGGCGCCCAGATCATAGACGTGAATATGGATGAGGGCATGCTCGACTCCAAAGCAGCAATGACAAGATTTCTGAACATGATCTCTACTGAACCCGACATCAGCAAAGTGCCGGTCATGGTTGATTCATCCAGATGGGATGTACTGGAAGCGGGACTGAAGTGCCTGCAAGGAAAATCAATAGTCAATTCCATCAGTCTGAAGTCTGGAGAAGATGAGTTCATGGAACAGGCCAGACTGTGCATGAAACACGGTGCAGCAGTCATCGTCATGGCCTTTGATGAGAAGGGTCAAGCTGACAATCTGGAACGCCGACAGCAAATCTGCCATCGATCTTATAACATCCTGGTTAACGAAGTTGGATTTCCCCCGGAAGATATTATCTTCGATCCTAACGTTTTTGCCGTGGCGACAGGTCTTGAAGAGCATAACAATTACGGACGTGAATTTATTGAGTGCTGCAGATTCATCAGGGAAAGCCTCCCCGGCACATTGATCTCCGGGGGAATCAGTAACGTATCTTTCTCTTTCCGGGGTAACAATCAGGTCCGCGAAGCCATCCATGCTGTCTTCCTCTACCATGCCATTAAAGCCGGCCTGACCATGGGCATCGTAAATGCGGGCCAACTGACTGTTTATGAAGAAATACCCCTGGATCTCAGGAACAGGATAGAGGATGTCATTCTCAATCGTCGACAGGATGCAACAGAAGCATTGCTGGAAATCGCCGAGAGATATGCAGGTAGAGGATCAAAAACCAGAACCGAAGATCTGACATGGCGCGAGTCGAGTGTTGAGGAGCGTTTGTCACACGCATTGGTAATGGGTATTAATCGGTTCGTTGTAGAAGACACGGAGGAAGCCAGACAACAGTACAACCGCCCGATAGAGGTAATTGAAGGTCCTCTGATGGACGGTATGAGCCGGGTAGGAGACTTGTTTGGCGCAGGCAAGATGTTTCTACCACAGGTTGTCAAAAGCGCCCGCGTCATGAAACAGGCAGTCGCCCACCTGATTCCGTATATTGAAGCGGAAAAGGCCGCCGGCGCCCGCTCCAGAGGCAAAATCCTGATGGCAACCGTCAAGGGTGATGTCCATGATATCGGAAAAAATATTGTTGGTGTGGTTCTTCAATGTAACAACTACGAGGTTATTGATCTGGGAGTTATGGTCCCCGCTGAAAAGATACTGAAAACCGCTCTGGAAAAACAGGTGGATATTATTGGCTTGAGCGGTCTCATCACGCCGTCTCTGGATGAAATGGTACACGTGGCGACAGAGATGCAGCGTCAGAATTTTACCCTGCCTTTACTGATTGGCGGCGCCACTACATCAAAGGCGCATACATCAGTCAGGATCGAACCATGCTATAAAAACGACGCATCGGTATACGTTGCCGATGCTTCCCGTGCCGTAAACGTCACCTCCAGTCTGCTGAACAGCGATTCAAAAGTTGTATTCTGCTCTGAATTGAAGACGGAGTACGAAAAGATCAGAGAACGAAACAAGAAACGGCGAGAAAAAAACAAGGCACTTCCCTATGTCGATGCTGTTGCCAACAAGTTGGTTCTCGAATGGGAAGATTACACACCGCCTGTTCCGTCGTTTACCGGCACCCGGACTTTGACTGATTTTCCTCTCGAAAAACTTGTCGACTACATTGACTGGACACCGTTCTTCATTACCTGGGAACTTGCCGGTAAATATCCAAAGATCCTTGAAGATCCTGTTGTTGGTGAAGCGGCGACCGCACTCTACAGGGATGCCCGGGAAATGCTCAAATACATCATCTCCGGTAAACATCTGAAAGCCAATGCCGTCATTGGGTTCTGGCCCGCCCTTGCAGAAGGTGATGACATTCAGCTTTATGAAGATCCTGAATTCGGTATCCCACTGACCAGATTACATCACCTGCGGCAACAAACAGACAAGCCCGGTGGTCAGCCAAATTTCTGTCTGTCTGATTACGTGGCGCCCGCTGGCAGTGGCAAACACGATTACATTGGCGGATTTGTGGTAACCACCGGACTCGGCGCCAAGACCCTGTCAGCTCACTTTGAAGATGAGAAGGATGATTATAATGCCATCCTGGTAAAAGCTCTTGCAGACCGTCTGGCGGAAGCGTTTGCAGAATATCTTCACCAGGAAGTACGGAAAGTCTATTGGGGATATGTATTGGACGAATCATTGTCCAACGCCGAACTCATCCGGGAAAAGTACCAGGGTATACGCCCTGCCCCGGGATATCCGGCCTGCCCGGACCACACTGAGAAAGAAACATTGTTCAGACTCCTGGATGCAAGTGCAAAGACCGGCGTCACACTGACGGCAAGCTATGCCATGGACCCGGCGGCAACAGTCAGTGGTTTCTACCTTTCTCATCCTGAATCAAGATATTTTGGCATCGGCAAGATCGGTAGAGATCAGGTAGAAGACTATGCGGCCAGAAAAAAACTGCCCATATCCGAGATTGAACGATGGCTACAGCCGATTTTGCAGTATAATCAATGAAGCTGAAGGATCGCCAGGAGATGCTGACATCATCTGGTCGGAACCAGGTAAGCTTGGTATAGTTGCCATTCTCTGATTTTCCTCTTAAGAGCCGATTAATGTACAAATATGATTCATACGACCAGACAATGGTCGATGAGCGGGTTATCCAATATCGCGATCAAACTGAGCGGTTTCTCGCGGGTGAACTGCCGGCAGACGAGTTTCAACAATTGCGGCTCAGAAATGGCCTGTATGTTCAGCGTCTTGCACCCATGCTCCGCATAGCCATTCCGTACGGGATGATTTCATCAAGGCAACTGCGCAAGTTGGCACATATCGCGAGATACTACGACAAGGGATATGGTCACTTTACGACGCGCCAGAATATCCAGTTCAATTGGCCCAGGCTGGAAGAAGTACCCGACATACTGGAAGAACTCGCATCTGTTCAAATGCATGCCATTCAGACCAGTGGCAACTGTATCCGTAATATCACAACAGACCAGTACGCCGGCGCCACCAGAGACGAGATTGAGGACAGTCGACCCTGGGCAGAACTACTGCGGCAATGGTCTACTTTTCATCCGGAGTTCAACTGGCTCCCAAGAAAATTCAAAATCGCCGTCACCGGCTCTCGAGAGGACCGTGCAGCTGTTCAGGTACACGATATTGGCGTACGCCTGGTAGAAAATGGAGATCAAAAGGGATTTCAGATCCTCGCCGGCGGTGGACTTGGCAGGACGCCGGTGATCGGAAGTGTCATCAGGGAATTCCTGGAGAAAGAACATCTTCTGACCTATATTGAGGCTATTCTGCGGACCTACAACCGCTACGGACGCCGCGATAACAAATACAAGGCTCGAATCAAGATTCTGGTGCGTGCAATGACCCCCGAAGTATTCGCCGAAAGAGTGGAGCAAGAGTGGTCATCCCTTAAGGACGGACCCGGCACCCTCACGGATGCGGAAATTGCCAGGGCAAGAAACGCTTTTGAACTGCCGGAGTACGAAGATCTGCCAGACAGTGATCCAGAGGAAGGACTCATTACCGGGACCGATTCGTTCAAAGCATGGATGACACACAATGTCATTCCGCATCGTGTGTCCGGTTATGCCATAGTCAATCTCGCACTCAAAGCAACAGGCGTTGCCCCCGGTGATGTGACCGACGAACAGATGGAACTGATAGCGGATCTGGCGGATAAATACAGCTTCGGTGAATTACGTATTACTCACGAACAGAACATCACCCTGGCTGATGTCCGCAAGAAGGATCTCTTCCCGTTGTGGCAGATACTGTCCAGTGCCGGACTCGCTTCACCCAATCTCGGGTTGCTGACAGATATGATCTGTTGTCCCGGTGGTGACTTCTGCTCACTGGCAAACGCCAAGTCCATCCCGGTAGCCGAGGCGATTCAGCGCAGATTCGATGATCTTGACTACCTCCATGATCTTGGTGAATTTCACATCAATATATCCGGATGTATGAATGCCTGTGGACATCATCATGTAGGTAATATCGGAATTCTGGGGGTGGACAAGAAAGGCGCTGAATTTTACCAGATTTCCGTTGGTGGTGGAGCTGACTCAAACACTGCACTGGCACAGATACTGGGTCCGGGTTTTGCTCGACAGGAAGTTCCTGATGTCATTGAAAAAATAGTCAATCTGTATGTCGATCAGCGTACTGAAGACGAATCGTTTTTCGATACCTTTCACAGAATAGGCATCCAACCATTCAAGGATACCGTCTACACGAGCTGAGCATGACCAGGATTATTAAAGATGGGGCAGTCCGGGAATCACCATTTGTAATGGTCCTGGATGCTACTGCAGACATTACCTCTCCAAACCTGATTCTCCCGCTTGAGTTGTATCTTGCCAGCAGGGATACCCAGGGTATAGACAGAGATACAGGCGTCTGGCTTGACAGTGATGAAGCAGTGGAAAGTCTGATCGAGGGAGATCCTGAGGGCTGGTCCAACTGCCCTGTCATAGCATTGAACTTTCCCGCCTTTAATGACGGTAGAGCATTGTCCAGTGCCAACATACTGCGTCGCAAATACGGTTTTAGCGGTGAGATCAGAGCTGTTGGCGATGTAAGACGTGATCAGTTGGAACAGATGATGCGCTGTGGATTTAATGCATTTCAGATGGCAGAAGGTCACGACCCTGAAGCTGCCATCGCCGGGCTGAAGAGTTTCAGTGAAAATTATCAGATCACTGCAGACAGACAGGAACCACTCTTCCGTCGCAGATGATTTACTCCCGGGCTGGTTAATTTAAGGTAACAGGATTATGGAATCAGACCCCCTGATCTTTTCATTCTTTCTGATTTTCTCCAGTGTCGCGATACTGGCTACACTGGCCCTGTATACTCGTCAACCACTCATCGTCGCCTATATTGCCATCGGGGTAATACTGGGGCCATCTGGGACATCTCTTATTACCGACCCTGCTCTGATTAGCAGCATCGCCAAAATCGGCATCATTTTTCTGCTGTTTCTGTTAGGTCTGGACATGCAACCCGCCAAACTGGGTCACATGCTGAAAAATGCACTACTGGTTGCCATCATCAGTTCACTTCTGTTTTTCGCCATTGGTTACTTTGTTGGCAAAATCTCCGGTTACAGCCTGCAGGAGTGTGTGATAATTGGGATTGCCATGATGTTTTCAAGCACCATTATCGGCATCAAATTGTTACCGACTACTGTACTGCATCATCGCCATACGGGTGAGTTGGTCGTGAGTTTGTTGCTGTTGCAGGATATCATCGCCATCATTGTCCTGCTGGTTATAACCAGTGGATCTCTGGAATTCAGTGGCGCAGCCAAGGTCATCGGTGTATTGATCAGTCTGCCGTTACTCATTCTGTTTGCCTATGTCTTTGTACAATACGTCTTACTGAAGCTGCTGACACGATTTGACGCCTTCCATGAATACATCTTTCTCATCGCAGTGGGTTGGTGTCTGAGCCTGGCCGTCATTGCGGAACTTGCCGGCTTGTCTTTGGAAATTGGCGCCTTTATCGCCGGAGTATCCATAGCCACCAGTCCAATAGCGTTCCATATTGCTGAAGACCTTAAACCACTCAGGGATTTTTTCCTGGTACTGTTTTTCTTTTCAATAGGCGCTTCATTCCATTTGGAACTGTTGATGGATGTCATCTTCCCTGCCTTGTTGCTGGCTGCGGTTATCCTGTTGGCCAAACCTCTGGTATTCCGTTATCTGTTGCGTGGAATCAGTGAGTCGGTGGCCATGGGCTGGGAAGTAGGATTTCGACTGGGGCAGATAAGTGAGTTCTCATTACTTATCGCATTTATTGCCACATCCCATGCATTGATCAGTGAGAATGCATCACACCTGATTCAGGCAACGGCTATACTGACATTCCTGGTGTCTTCTTACCTGATCGTTCTGCGATACCCAACCCCCATTGGAATTTCTGAAGAACTGAGGCGGGATTAGCAGAATCTTATCTGCCAGGACGTCAATGGGTAATGAGAGTCCGGCCGGTAACATCACCTCTGAAAATCTTGTCCACTGCCTCTGAAACCCCGGCCAGGTCTGTTTCCTGGGTCATCCGGGCCAACGAATCGAGTTTCCAGTCATTTGCCAGTCTTTGCCAGATCAAATTCTTGGAGACAATCGGCAACTCAACGGAATCAACTCCCAGTATGTTTACACCCCTCAAGATGAACGGCAGCACAGTAATTTCAAAATTCGGTGAGGCTACCAGACCACAGATAGCGACACTGCCGCCATATTGCAGACTCCGAACAACGTTGGATAGTATCGTTCCACCAACCGTGTCTACCCCGTGTGCATAAGCTGTCGAGAGCATCGGCCGGGGATTCTCACTACTCAGCGCTTCTCTGTCGATAACTGTAGTTGCTCCCAATGCCTTCAGATAATCCACTCTATCGGATTTACCGGAACTGGCTGTCACTTCGTAACCGGCATGTGCCAGCAAACTGACGGCAACAGAACCTACTCCTCCAGTGGCGCCCGTTACCACAACGGGACCATCATCCGGACTTGCTCCGATTCGTTCCAGCTTGTCCAGACACAGTGCTGCAGTAAAACCTGCCGTACCCAGTATCATGGACTCTCTCAGGGTCAGCCCGACAGGTAACCTGGTTACCCACTCACCTGGAACGCGAATGTACTCGCCAAAGCCTCCGGGAGTGTTCATGCCCAGATCAAATCCGATGCAGATGACTTCATCACCCTCTTTAAATCCCTCGTGAGATGTCTCGACGACAATTCCTGCAGCATCAATACCTGGTGTATGGGGATAATGTCGGGTAACTCCCGGCAAACCTTTGGCAGACAGGGCATCCTTGTAGTTAACAGATGAAAACGAAACTCTGATCAGAACATCACCAGACGGAAGATCATCAGTTGATCGTTGTACGATCTCGTGAGTCACACCTTCATCGTTTTTATTTACCCTTAATGCCTTGAATTCAGTCATTAGTCCTGCCTCTATATGCGAAATCTGTCCATACTGTCTGCCTGTGCCAACGGCACATCCAACCGGCTTCTGATCCCAAATGTCTTTGACAATATGCTGGTAAACCGTTCGACAATTTTTTCCAGCTTGTTCTTGTGTACTACATACTTCACCAGATATACATTCGCTTCGGTACATTTGTTACTGATAAATTCATCACTGGTCATCAATTCGTCCACCAGATCATGCTCCAGGGCACGAGTACCGTACCATGATTCACCTGTAGCCACCTTCTCCACATCGACCTGCGGGCGGTTCTCGGCAATCAGATTCTTGAATAGTAAATGGATATCTTCTAGCTCGTCGACAAACTTCTCACGACCTTTCTTCGTATTCTCACCAAACATGGTCAAGGTTCGCTTGTACTCACCAGCTGTCAACAATTCCACATCAATATCTTTATTCTTCAGAAGACGATTAAAGTTTGGCAGTTGAGCAACGACACCGATGGAACCGAGAATAGCAAAGGGTGCGGCAATGATCCTGCTGCCGATACAGGCCATCATGTAACCGCCGCTTGCAGCCACCTTGTCAACTGCTACTGTCAGGGAAACCTCCTGACTGGTAATCCGTTTCAATTGTGACGCTGCCAGCCCATATCCATGCACAGTTCCGCCCATACTTTCCAGTCGGACAACGACTTCATCTTTTCCTTTACGCGCTACCGACATAATGGCAGTGACTTCCTCTCTTAAAGCACTGACAGCCGAAGCCTGAAGGTCCCCTGTAAAATTCACGACAAACACCCGGGACTTCTCCTCTCCACTTTCCCCGGAGGTTTTCTTCAGCAGCTTACGTTCCTCCTTGACCCGTTTCTTTTCCTCTTTTTGTTCCTGTTTTCTGACCTCTGGATTCAGGACGAGATGCTTGAGATTTCTGGTGAGATTATCAATTGCTTCATTGACACTTGTTACCTCAATGTGCCCACTCTCGGGCTGACGATTGCGTTGACTGAGCCCGGCGACTACAGCAACAAGCACTATCACCGCTATCAGTAATGTAATTACTTTTGAGAAAAACAGTCCGTATTCGAACAGGAATTCCAAGGCTTGATCCCCCTGACGATTAAAAAAACGGCAATCCTATCACACTTGATAACTTTCTGATTACTGATACTCTTCAAAGTCCTGAATATCTACCTGCAAAGAGCCTATGTAAGGCCATTTCGGGCATTGGTTAAATATATAACTTGTGAACAACAAATCAGATTGCCCTTCTACACTTGAATCGATTCTTGCTGCCAGGTCGAAACTGCTATCACCCCATTTTCGTCCTGGATTCCTGCCAGGAAATGAAATCCGTTTCCAGTTTTCGTTTACCCACGACCAACCATTTTTTCTGGAAATATTCATTGACACCTTTTATTTCCATGTGGGTTCTACTCCAGATCCGACTGTCACTCTATTCCTGGATTGTCATCAAACCTGCTGGGATCTGCTCATAGGGCATATGGACGGTATGCACGCTTTCATGGAAGGCAAGTATCGATCTGATGGTAATATCGTGCTGACTCAGTTGCTGCTTCATGCCTTCAGAAAAGACCAGGCACAGATAATTCAAACCAAGTATCACCACTCTCATCAAACAAATTGTTTCTAATCCCGGGTTTCGGGGCAACCACCCCTTACGATGCTATCAAACAGACACTATTCCCGACCCACAGCAGATGGCTTTGGGGTGTTCGTTTGCGTAAGCCTAATGTCGGAGCGCCGATCTGGAGGAGAGAGACTACAGGCTCTCGGGGGAAGCGCGGGAATCCCGGAGGGACGCGCAGACGCTGGTGCAAATGAACGCCCCAAAGCCATCTGCGAACAGCCTCGTTAAAAAAACAAGCTACCAAGAAACAAAAAGTTTCTAAATTCAGTCCCGTTCAATGCTATCCAATTTCTTCCAAAGACAAACGCCATTGGCTTCCTGTTCGATCTGATCCAGTCTGGCCTGATGTCTGGCGAGTTCGTCCGGGTTCGCACGAATGACTTTCAGCTTTGAACGATTTTCCCTTACCCGACCGACTGACGATGACGCCACTGAATCAACTCTTTTCTCATCCAGGTCGAGAGATACCTGACCACCCGTCAACAAAAGATAAACATCGGCCAGTATTTCCGCATCCAGTAAAGCTCCGTGCAATTCCCGTTGGGAACTGTCCACGTTGTATCGCTTACAAAGTGCATCAAGATTATTTTTCTGGCCAGGATGCTTACTCCGTGCCAACGCAAGGCTGTCAATGATCGAGCAGTAGTCGGTGATAGAACCTGGGTCCTCCGGCATCTGTTTCATTTCATTATTGAGAAACTCAACATCAAAATCCGCATTGTGGATGATGAGTTCCGCGCCTTCGACGAACTCAAGAAAATCTGACCAGATATCCGCAAATACAGGTTTATCATTGAGAAATTCACGGGTGATACCATGAATTTGAAGAGCACCCTGGTCAATATCCCGCTGCGGATTCACATATTCGTGAAAATGTCGACCTGTGAGATGACGACCAATAATTTCCACACAACCAACCTCAATAATTCTGTGTCCAGACGCCACCTCAAGTCCGGTAGTTTCCGTATCAACCACGATTTGCCGCATTTATAAACCTCCCAACTCATCTATACCCCGATTGGCCAGTGAATCAGCAAGTTCATTTTCTTTGTGCCCACTGTGACCTTTTACCCAGTGCCAGGCAATGTTGTGTTTTCCTGACAATGCATCCAGACGCTCCCATAAATCACGGTTTTTCACCGGTTTTTTATGAGAATTTTTCCATTGATTTGCTTTCCAGCTACTGATCCAGGAGGTAATTCCCTGCCTCACATACTGGGAATCAGTCGTAATTGAAACAGTACAGCTTCGAGTCAATGCTTCCAGACCCTTTATTGCTGCCAGCAGTTCCATCCTGTTGTTCGTTGTATTTGATTCGTTTCCCCAGATTTGCTTCTCAACATCACCAAAACGGATCAACACACCCCAACCACCGGGGCCTGGATTTCCCCTGCACGCTCCGTCAGTAAAAATCTCAACTTCCGCTTTCAACCCTGTCACTCCTGATGATCCATCAAATGCAGTTGATCTCTACGGGCCGGGCGCACAACGCCTAGTTGAGCCAACGCTCGACCTGTATGCCAAACCGGCCGGAGAGGAGTAAGGGTACCAATCTGCTTCCTGGCAACAATCACATACACCGCCCCGAAGGGATAATTGGCTCTACTGTTCAACTCCCGGAAGTCATCCGGTCTTTTAATGGATTTGCCGGTTACTGGTGGCTTATAAATACAATATTGTGCTCCATCAATCCTGAAATTTAATACATTCAGCCAATCCATGAGTCGTGCAGGCAATATGAATCGGCCATTCCACGGTGCCTTTCCAGACAGTGAGGCTGATATTTTCCACAGACCCCACATACTGAATGGATTAAAACCAACGATCACGAGATAACCCATTGGCAAAGATACACGTGCGATTTCTCGTAGTGTATCCAGCGGAGATGCCAGAAAATCCAGCAGATGGTGAAGAACTATCACATCTATGCTGTCATTCTGAAGAGGCAATTCCGTCGCCCTTGCAATCACCGGCACGTTATCTGACGGTGCAAGACCCAGGGAGAACTTGTGTTGGATCGGGCTTGCCCCATACAACGATTGTTGCTGAACGCTCACCTGAAGAAGATGGTAGCCAAAAAAGCCATTGAGCAACTGGTCCAGGATTTCCTGTTCAGTCTGTAACACCTGCATCCCAAGAGGTGAGTCAAAAAAGCCCCTGATTTCAATCAGTGCTGCCAGTGACTGCTCGGAAAGAATCGAGTTCAATACCCTATCCAGAGTCTATTATAGAGTTCATTTGGAAATCCGGTTATTGAGTCCTTTCAATATCCGATGTCCCGGAAAGGTTATCCTGAAATTCCTGGAAATCTAAAAAACCCTGTTGAGAGATCAGGAAATCGCCTATACCGGTCATTTCCGTCGCTATTAAATCAGATTCAGCTCGATTAACGACATTGGTGACGCTGATGACTACAACATCTCCGTCCGGCAGACTTGTATATCCGATGGATTTATCTCCCTCGACTGGACGTGGCAGCGTAAATGCATGATTCCTGATATCCGGATCGAGATCTGTCTGAGTTCTATCTGCACTTGAAAATACCTGCCACTCAAGCCCGTACTGATCGGCGACAAATCGGGTTACTGAACCTGACTCAAGCATCGCTACCATTTCCCTTGCGCTGGATTCAGCAAGCTCAGAGGCTTTATCTCTGATCTGAGTTTCCCGAATACTTTCTTTGACCTCCTCAAACGACTGCAATTTACCGAGTTCATGGGAATTCACCCTGACGACAACATGTTGTGTCTGACTGATTTCGATGATGTCGCTGTTATTACCGTCCAAAAGCAAATCGCCACTGAATACAGCATCAATTACCTGTAAATCACCAGCGATTCCCTCCGTAGCCTTCCGACTCACATGCCCGGTTGATTTTATCTGTAACCCAAGTTCTGCAGCAGGCTCCTGAAGATCCGCTGATTCAAACGCCAATTCACTGAGTCTGTTTGATCTACTGATAAACAGATCTTCTGCCAGACTCTCCCTGTAGGTATTCTCTACCGTTTCCCGGACTTCCTCCAGTTCAGGCTCGTGTCCTTCTTCGAGTTCAAGCAATTTGATGATGTGGTAACCATCCTTCGTGAGTACCGGTTCGGAAATCTGTTCAAGGTCAAGTTCAAATGCAACAACCTCGAAATCAGGGTCGAATATACCCCGTTCCGAGAAGCCAAGGTCACCGCCATTGGCGGCAGAACCAGGGTCGTCGGAATGTTCCTTCGCCAATTCAGAAAAATCTCCTCCACTCATCAACTGTTGATGAATTTCCCTGGCTTTCTGTTTTGCCGCTTCTCTATCACTGTCATCACTGTCTTCACCTGACTCAATCAGGATGTGTGCAACTCTCCGGCTTTCCGGAATCGAATAAGATGCGCGATGCTCTGCATAATAGGATGCCAGTGCAGCCTCGGTGACTTCCACTTCATCAATAATATCCGCCAGTTTCAGTTCCACATAACCTATGTCTACAGTTTCTTCTGTCTCGTAACTCTGCAAATTGGCGTCGTAGTAGCTTCTCAACTCTTCGCTGGTGACGTTAACTTCTGACAGCAGTGACTCCAGGTCAAGCCGTAGAAAGGCAATATCTCTTGTCTGCCCCGACAAACTGCCTGCCCTCCTGATCATGCTGTCCGTAACGAATGCAGTGGATTGGATTGCCGACGAGAGCTGACCCAATAATTTGTCACTGCGCATTTCAGCGCGATAGCTCATTGGTGTAAAGCCGGAGGAGCGAATCACTACCTGAAATTGTTCACTGTCAAATACGTTATTTATCTGGAACACTGGTGTGTCGACAATCTCTTTTTCCAGTCTTGCTTCGCTGAACTGAAGATTCATATCCTCAACAGCCTGAGTCAGCAGCTTGCGGGTTATCAATGTTTGCAGAACATTGTCCCGTAACTGATCTTCATTTATATCAAGGGGGTCTACATCCTGGGACAGCAGGTATTGTCTGTTGCGTTCTACCGCCAACTCCATTTCCTGCTGCGTGATCTCATCACCGTTGACAACGGCCACTTTCGGTACGGGCGCCAGATACGTTGTGATTGAACCAAATCCGAAAAGCGCGAACACGATAATAATAAGACCGACCAGAATTTTAGCGAATACCCCTTCTGATCGATCCCGAAGATGTTGAATTAACATCGGCTGCCTCTATGTTCCATACACCCTGATCCTGACTACACTCTGTATTTTCTATAATGCGGTATTATCAGGAGTCAGGAAATTTACCTGAAAACCCCAATCGGAATTCCCAACTGGTAAGAATCAGCGCAAAAAGAGAATACATTCCTTTCAATGTATCCGCTTCATCACTCTGGGAGGCTGATTACTACTTTATTTTCAAACAAAGATTTCTGGAACGTCTTTTACGTCTCAGACGCTATCAGCGCCTGAGACTAGTTGACTGCATCCCTGAGTGCTTTACCTGCTTTAAATGCAGGAACCTGAGCCGCGGCTATCTGGATTGACTCACCCGTCTGCGGATTTCGACCGGTTCTTGCCGCTCTGCTACGTACTGAAAACGTACCAAATCCAACCAAGGCTACAGAATCACCCTTCCTGAGTGAGTCTGTAATCGAATCAATAACTGAATCCAATGCCCGACCTGCATCCGCTTTAGTGATATCGACGGATGCCGCAATATTCTCAATCAACTCTTGTTTATTCACTCTAAACCCCTTTATCGTAGTTCATATTAGCGCCTTAATCGGTGCCTGTAGATTCGTTCTGAGTTTTGCTCAAACTGTAAAAGATACTTCCTTTACAGATTCCTGACACTCAAACAACCTTATACCAACTGCCTGCAATGACTGTCAAGAATTCCGGGCATGTTAGCGTGAGTCATTTTAAATCTCGATTAACAGTAGCCCGGATCTTGTTTGTAATCATATAAAACTGTGTTCCTAATGAGTACTGATTCTGTGATTTTCATCACTATCAGTGTTGGATTCAGGTTTAGGAATCACTTCTCCATCCAGAGGCTTCGGCATCCTCTGTAGTGCAATTTCCAGTACTTCGTCAATCCACTTGACTGGTCTGATATCCAGGTCAATCTTGATGTTATCAGGAATTTCCTTGAGATCCCGTTGATTCTCATCAGGAATCAACACTTTTCTGATGCCACCTCGATGTGCAGCAAGCAATTTTTCTTTCAGACCACCAATCGGTAACACCTGACCACGCAGGGTGATCTCGCCAGTCATCGCAACATCTGAACGCGCCGGAATACCGGTCAGTACCGAAACAATTGCAGTACACAAAGCTATACCGGCACTCGGTCCGTCTTTCGGAGTTGCGCCTTCAGGGATGTGAATGTGGATGTCTTGCGATTCGTGGAAATCCGGAGCTATCCCAAGGACTGCAGCACGGGAACGCACGACGGTCATGGCAGCCTGAATTGACTCCTGCATGACATCTCCCAGAGAGCCGGTTTTTTCCGTCCTTCCCTTGCCTTTGACTGCCACTGCCTCAATACTGAGCAGTTCCCCACCAACACTGGTAACCGCCAAACCCGTGACCTGGCCCACCTGATCCATTTCCTCGGCACGGCCATAGTTGAACTTTCGAACTCCGGAATACTCTTCCAGTGCATCGCTGGTGATCCTGTGTCTGGTCTCCTGCTTTTCGGTGGCCAACGCATTTTCCTTGACAACTTTGCGGCAAATTTTTGCAATTTCACGTTCCAAACCCCGCACCCCTGCCTCACGGGTATAGAATCTAATCAGATCAATGACTGTATCATTGGTAATATCCAGTTCATCATCAGCAACACCATTGTTTTTTATTTGCTTGGGAATCAGATACCGGGTAGCGATGTTGAGTTTTTCATCCTCCGTATATCCGGGAATACGAATAGTCTCCATCCGGTCCAGAAGTGCCGGAGGAATATTGATTGAATTTGAAGTACAAATGAACATGACCTCCGACAGATCATAGTCAACTTCCATGTAATGATCATTGAACGTGTTGTTCTGTTCAGGGTCCAGCACTTCCAGTAATGCGGAAGCCGGGTCGCCACGGTGATCCTGACCTATCTTGTCGATTTCATCCAGGAGAAACAATGGATTCCTGACACCACACTTTGCCAGTTTTTGAATGATTTTACCGGGCATTGACCCAATGTAGGTACGTCGGTGCCCACGAATTTCCGCTTCATCACGAACGCCACCCAATGACATCCGTACAAACTTCCGATTGGTCGCCCGGGCAATGGATTCTCCCAATGAGGTTTTACCTACACCAGGAGGTCCCACCAGGCATAGAACAGGCCCTTTGATCTTACGTACCCTTTCCTGAACAGCGAGATATTCCAGAATACGGTCCTTTACTTCCACCAGACCATAGTGGTCAGCTTCCAGAACTTTTTCTGCAGCAACGATATCAGTTCTTACCCTCGATCGTTTTTTCCACGGCGTATTCAACATCCAGTCAATATAGCTGCGCACGACAGTCGCCTCGGCAGACATTGGCGACATCATTTTCAACTTCTTGATTTCATTACTGGTTTTTACTTTTGCATCTTTTGGCATGCCCGATGAATCCAGTTTTTTCTGCATTTCCTCCAGTTCATTCGGCACATCATCCATGTCACCAAGTTCCTTTTGAATAGCTTTCATCTGCTCATTGAGATAATACTCGCGCTGGCTTTTCTCCATCTGTTTTTTTACCCGGCCACGAATGCGTTTTTCAACATTGAACAAATCAATCTCACCTTCCAACAGATTCAGCATGCAACTGATTCTGTCCTTTAGATTGACGATCTCAAGTATTCTCTGTTTCTGCTCCAACTTGAAGCTGGTCAACTGAGCCGCAATTGTATCCACAAGCCGACTCGGGTCACTGATATTGGATAAGGATGACATTACTTCCGGTGAAATTTTCTTGCTCAGTTGCGCATACCGATCAAAAATCTTCATCAGGGATCGAATCCCCGCCTCGACTTCTGCCTCTACCTCATCCTGATGTTCTGACTCTTCTGTAAGCAGTTCTACATCCGCGGAAAAAAACAATTCGCCATCACGTATCTTCGTGATACACGCCCTGTTCTTTCCCTCGACAAGTATTTTGACAGTACCATCCGGTATACGGATTCGCTGAAGTATCCTGGCAACTGTACCAATGCGATATAAATCGTCCACCCCGGGGTCCTCGTTCTCCGGGTCGATCTTGGCGACAAGCAGTATTTTCTTGCCTTCATCAATATCCAGAGCAGAATCAAGTGCCCTGATGGATTTCTCGGTTCCTATGAATAATGCTTGTACCGCAAAAGGATATACCACCATATCCTTTAGTGTTACAACCGGTATATCTTTTGAATTCACCATATTACTCCCCTGTTCCTTCACGAAGGAAGTGATTGAATTTTCTGTTGGCAGTAGACTTTTTTATGCCGTGCTGAGATACGGCTACTTCGGTAAGGCTTTTTGCATGTCCTGATTTTCATAAATCAGCATGGGCTCAGAAGAACCTTTGATGACATTTTCATCAATGATGACTTTAGACACTTCTGTTTCAGATGGAATCCGGTACATCACTTCCAGCAAGACATCTTCAAGAATCGACCGCAATCCTCTGGCGCCTGTCTTACGATCCATGGCTTTAGCGGCAACTGCAACGAGAGCGTCCTCACGGAAGTCCAGTTCTACATTCTCCATGTCAAACAGTTTTGCATACTGTTTGGCATAGGCATTCTTCGGTTCCTGCAAAATCCTGACCAATGCATCCACATCAAGTTCTTCGAGTGTCGCTGTCACCGGTAAACGACCTACAAATTCCGGAATCAGACCGTACCTGACCAGATCTTCCGGCTCCACTTTTCTCAAGGTTTCTCCAAGGTTCTTCCTGGATTCCCGGGTTTGCACGTTAGCGTTGAAGCCAATGCCACTTTGATCTGACCGATCCAGAATGACCTTGTCAAGACCTGAAAACGCACCACCACATATAAACAGAATGTTCGTTGTATCGACCTGCAGGAATTCCTGTTGGGGATGTTTTCGACCACCCTGAGGCGGTACCGATGCTACAGTACCCTCTATCAGCTTCAGCAGTGCTTGCTGAACACCCTCTCCTGAGACGTCACGTGTAATAGAAGGGTTATCGGATTTTCTTGAGATCTTGTCGATTTCATCGATATAAACGATGCCCATCTGTGCTTTGTCTACATCGTAGTCACATTTCTGCAACAGTTTCTGAATAATATTTTCTACATCCTCACCTACATAACCTGCCTCGGTCAATGTGGTCGCATCGGCAATGGTAAAGGGAACTTCAAGCAATCTGGCCAGAGTCTCGGCAAGTAGAGTTTTGCCTACACCTGTTGGGCCAATAAGCAGGATATTGCTTTTTTGCAACTCTACATCATCTTTCTTCCCGGAATAATTCAGGCGTTTATAATGGTTGTAAACGGCCACCGAGAGGACTTTCTTGGCCCGGTGTTGTCCAATAACGTACTCATCAAGGATATCCTTGATTTCCTCAGGTGTTGGGAGTGATTTACCCTCCCGGTTTTCTGCACTGTCCTGAAGTTCTTCACGAATGATTTCATTACAGAGTCCCACACAATCGTCACAGATAAAAACCTGTGGACCAGCGATAAGTTTAAGGACGTCATGCTGGCTCTTGTGGCAAAAGTTACACTTCAGAACTGTCTCATCTCCGTTACTACCTCTCCGATCATTTGACATACTTCCACCTTGCATGTAACTGCAGAAATTGTAATGGTTCAATACCAGCTTCAACTGGCATCAGACATTAGACCATTTTTGATTGAAAGCTTCCAGTTTCTCTTATCTGACTCTCTGAAGGCTCTAGTTAAACTCAAAATACCCTGGTGCTGTAATTCGCACGATACGAACAAAAACCATCCAGTTCTTGTCCTGGGAGGCTGTCCGAGAACTAACTGGATGTAAACTCTGACTCCCTGGTTTTCTTGATCTCATCAATAATGCCGTACTGAATGGCTTCTTCAGGTGTCATGAAGTTGTCCCTCTCAGTATCCGCGGCAACTTCTTCCACCGATTTACCGGTATGCTGGGCGAGGATCTCATTCATTCTTTGGCGCATATACAAAATTTCTCTGGCCTGGATTTCTATATCGGAAGCCTGTCCCTGAGAACCACCGCTCGGTTGATGAATCATCACCCGTGAATTCGGCAGGCAGATTCGTTTGCCTTTTGTTCCACTGGCAAGCAACAGAGCTCCCATGCTTGCCGCCTGCCCAAGACACAATGTGCGAACTTCGCAGTTTATAAACTGCATGGTATCGTATATCGACAAACCCGCTGTCACTGACCCTCCCGGCGAATTGATGTAAATCTGTACTTCCTTGTCGGCATTCTCGTGGTCTGCAAACAATAATTGTGCACAAACCAGGTTGGCAACGTTGTCGTCTATAGGACCCACAATAAATATGATGCGATCTTTCAACAGCCGTGAATAAATATCATAGGACCGTTCTCCACGCGCCGTCTGTTCCAGGACCATCGGGATCAGACCAAGCCCTGATATCTGGGGATTCTCATTCATTCTATTCATTTTACTCACTATGCTCTGGTCCTCTGTTCCAGTAAAACTTTAATGAAATATGGGGATGATTTCTGCGGAATTCAACTTCAGGAAAAAATTGATCCCGGGAGAATATGAATCAACTTCAACTAGGAGGCTGATTTATTATTGTTCTCAACTGGTTTTACAGCTTCCTCATATGACATCAGAATCTCGGAAACATTCGCTTCCTCCAGTATTTGATCAATTACCTGGTCCTCAACAACTCTATTTTCGATCTCTTTGAGTTGTTCTTCGTTTGAGTAGTAGTAGCTGACGACCTCTTGTGGGTCCTCATAGGTTCTGGCAATTTCCATTATGGCGGTCCTGACCCGGTTTTTGTCTGCCTGCACTGATAGATCTTCCACTATAGCGTTAAAAATCAGACCTGACTTGACACGTTTGACAGCACCTTCTACAAACATCTCTGCCGGAAGCCCGGGTGAATCGGTGTCAGCATGATTGTGTCGGCCCAGCATATGCATGGCTTCATGCCTCATTCGTTCGGTCTCTGCAGCAACCAGTGACTGGGGTATTTCCAATTCATTCGAGGCAATAAGTCCGTCAACCACCTGGGACTTGATCCGACGTTGGACTACTACTTCCAACTCCCTGTTCATATTATTCCTGACCTCATCCCGAAATGCTGTATTGCCCCCTTCCGTAATACCGAATAGTTCAAAGAACTCATCATCCAGTTCAGGCAGCACTGGTTCGGAAACACTGTTGATATCCACCTTGAATTCCACTGGCTGGCTGGCAATGGCTTCATTGTGATAGTTCTCAGGAAACTGCAATTCGATATCTTTGTGTTCGCCCGCCTGACATCCGATCAAGTTGTCTTCAAAGCCTGGGATCATGCTGTTGGAACCAACGACAATATCCAAATTTTTTGAACCGGACAGATTCTCCCCGTCAAGAGGTTTTCCATTGACGAAACCTTCATAGTCAATGTTAACCCTGTCATCAACTTTCGCGGCACGGTCCACTTCAGAATATTCAACCCGTTGTTGCCGAAGCTGTTCTACCATCTGGTCAATATCCTGATCATTAACCTGAACAATGGGTTTCTCCACATTAATCAATGAAAAATCATTGGGTTTTATGTTTGGTAATATTTCAAAGATTGCCGTGTATTCCAGGTCCTGACCCTCTGCCAGAACGACATCTTCGATTTGAGGCATTCCAACAGGTGTGACCGACTCCTGAACATAAGCCTGGTTCAATGAATCCTGCATTATTTCCGAGGACACTTCCCGAAGGATACCCTCACCAAATCTGCGTTTTACTTCACGCAAAGGTATCTTTCCTGGCCTGAAACCATTGATCCGGGCTTTCCTTTTGACCTCTTGAAGTCTGGCTTCAATTCCCGTTTTCAGTTGATCGGCGGGAATAATAACGCGCATTTTTCGTTCCAATCCGGAAGTAGTCTCAAGCGTTACTTGCATGGCGTTCCTTGTCTTGTCGATATTTCATCGGTTGTTCAGTCAATAAATCCGGTGCGAAAGGAGAGACTCGAACTCTCACATCTATCGATACTGGAACCTAAATCCAGCGCGTCTACCAATTCCGCCACTTTCGCTTCCATCAGTACTAACATCATCATGTTAAAAAAATCACCCTGAGGATCAGGGATAATTGATATGCCTTCCGATAATGTTGTACTCCCACTCCGATACGGCGATATTATATACAATCACTGTATCAGTTAAAAACACAACACAAAGGGTTCCGTCCGGGAAGTCATTCTCAGACAAGGTATATTTTTTGGAATCTATCAGTTAACAGTACAGGTCTATGCCGCACCCCCCTTTACAGGGTTGGTGAAACATAACACACGTTTGATAAATCGTAGCGTTACGTTTTATCAAACGGGAATCCAAAGAGCCGGGCTATTTGGTTCACTCTGAACTGTGCTGATCTACAAAGATTCTTATTCAGATTATTACAACTGTTGGGAACCGTAAAAAGAAACAGTATCCACGTGGTGCGACGAACTTACAGCGGGACCAGATTTTCCGCCTGGGGACCTTTCTGACTCTGGGTGATCTCAAACTCAACCGGTTGCCCTTCCTGAAGGGTTTTAAAACCGGATCCTACAATAGCACTGAAGTGAACAAAAACATCCGGACCGGATTTACGTTCAATAAATCCAAAACCTTTCGACTCATTGAACCACTTCACTGTACCACTTACTTTCTCTGACATAATCATATCCTAAGCTACTAAACAATTTGCACCATCGGCAAATATTGGAAAAAAATCATTGGTACTCTAATACTTCAGGACGAGGATTAAACTTCGAATCAGCAGAGAATGGACCAAACACTTCTTTCGTACGGGAGCAGTTTATTATCATCTTTACCAAAGTCAACAGTTATGGGTCTTTTAGGGGAAATTATCGGTCCTGAACCGTCCAATAGTGATATATCCAGGAATTCAGACCTTAGATGAATCCCGATATGCCGAACCATTCAATGGCAGGAAAGTGCTGAAGACCACCTCAGCCGCATTCCGGCACATGAATTCTTTGCTACCGTTGCTCCCTTCCGGGCCTGGCGGGGTTCACAAGTCCTTATTGCGGAAGGACCGAGGTGGAAGACCAAGTATAACCCTTCATGGACTCAGGCTCCATTCATTGACTATCCCAGAGAATTAACCCAATGTTCTTCAGATAAAATTCTAATCCCGAATCCCTGTTCCTGTAATTCAACAGCCCTTTCTATGCTCCGGCCAAAGGTGGTATGTACCCAGTCTGGACTGGAAAGTTCTCCAATCACCAGATAATCAGTACCCTGTCCAGGTGATTGCACTACCAATCCGCCCATCTCGGCAACTGTCTCTTCACATTCCAGTAAGGACCCGAACACAAACCGGCCTGTCATACAGAACGATTTGCCTTTATATTCCACCTTCGGCGCCGGTTTATCCACTGGTAATGTAGTTGCACGATTTGCTTCCTGAAACAGTGAGCTTTCACCTGTGAGGTCCTTGAGAGTCGTCAGAAGTTCCTTGCGTTCGTTTCCAGACAGAACGCCGTCTTTCAGCATTTCCGTCAATCGTGCGTAGACCAGATTGACTGGCCACCGGTCTGCAATTTCACGGTGCTGTTCTATCCACTGGCCAATAAAAATTGCTTCTTGTTCATCAACATAGCCGCCAGCGATGACACCTCTACAGATACCGATCAGTTCATCAATCAGTCTGTCCTGTATTCTCGCTGCATTTCTGGATCTGGCTTGTTTGCTCAACTCTTCAACTCCTGCACCCTGGAAATTTCTGGCTAATGCACCTTTCTTCGGGTATCTCCAACCGGCGGAAATTAATCTCCGGTCCATACCTGGAAGAACTCATCGATATCCAGTTCCCTGAATACACGACTCTTGCCCGGTATCTGACCGAGATACAGATAACCGATGATCTGTTCGTTATCCTCCAGGCCAAGGTCTTCCTGGACCATCCTGTCATAGGCCATAACGCCCGTTCTCCACATAGCACCCACACCCTGTGCATAGGCTGCCAGCATCATATTCTGCACCGCCGCTCCACAAGAAATCAGTTGCTCTATCTCTGGGACACTGGGATGTTCTGTCACTCTGGCAATAGCGGCGATAATCAAGGGCGCACGCAACGGCTTGGCACGTATTCTTGCCAGTTCCGTGGGTGTCAGGTCCGGAGCTTTTTTTAATGCTGCCCGGATAAAAACCTCTCCCAGTTTCTCTCTGCTTTCGTCTTGAATCAGCAGAAACCGCCAGGGTCTGAGCAATGCGTGATCCGGAGCACGGAGTGCTGCCCTGAATATATTGTGCAATTGGGTTTCGGTTACTTCACCTGTCAGTCTTGGTGAAGACACACGCGTATGCAGTGCTTTCAGTGCTTCCACCAGATTAGACCTCCCATAGAGTTTACTGCCGTAACGATACTTTAATCGAACCAGGAGTGAAATACCGGTGAACTACTCCCTTTTGTCAACGTTATCTATTGGCGCCATATCCTGACTTCATCCGTAGATGCCAACTCACTGGTTCTATGTACGTTGATGTCGATACCGCCACGACGATTGAACCGGGCAATCACTGCAAGTTTTCGGGGAGAGCATTGTTCCATGATGTCAACGAAGATCTGTTCTGTAATCTGCTCACCAAAGGCTGCCTGGTTGCGGTAGGACACAAGATATTTCAGCAGTCCTTCGTGACGGATTCCAGGACCTTCATACTGCACGGTAATACTCCCCAGATCCGGTTGTCCTGTGATAGGGCAAAGTGATCGGAACAGATGGGTATACAGGGTTTCCTGCACAGTTTCTGTTTCAGGTTCCAGTAATTCAGGATTCCAGCGGTAATCTGATATCTCAACATCAAGATAATCCAGACAAGTACCGCAAAGCTGTCCCAAACCTTCTTTCTGGACCTCTTCCGGAGTCATCAATAACACTTTTACAGGTGCATTGATCGCTCTTGACAGATCTGATTTCAGGGTATCAACGACCTCACTGCGCAACGCAAACTTTGTATTGTTGCAGGAACCCAGGTAAAGCTTGAAGGACTTTGATTCAATGAAATTTACTGACCCGACAGGCATCTGGAAACGGGCAAGGGCAACTTCCGGCCGGCCTTTTGCATTCAGCCACGAAAACTCGTATGCATTCCAGATGTCAAATCCATCGAAAGGCAATTTATTCCCTGTAATTCCCAGAGGCTGTCGCTGTTCCCGTCTGGGCAGAGACCTGAGCAGTGATGATAAATAGCTGTCCTTATACGCTGTTTTATTAGTGTTGTGCATTGATTTGTCAGATATTTTGTCTTTGTATTGTAATTGCCATCATGGCCTCCATAACAATAATACACATCAGTATGTCTGTCGTTGTCAATGACCTTCAAAATACATATTGACCGTCACAAGCGATTCGGGATAGAAGATATTTCCCACAAGTGCTTCCAGCTTGATATACAGACCGGGCAGGCGCTGGAAACTACCGTTACTTTGTAGATGAACCCGATATTAATTGGATATTGATTTCCAGCACGTCGCTGGCTTTACAACACTTATTCAGGTTACAGTTTCCCATAATTTGTTTGTGATTGGATTGAATATGAAATCGAGAGCCGCAGTTGCCTGGGAGGCAGGTAAACCACTTGTCCTGGAAGAAATTGATGTTGCAGGGCCAAAATCTCACGAAGTCCTGATAAGGATGGTAGCCACAGGGGTATGCCACACTGATGCATTCACACTGTCCGGTGATGATCCAGAGGGGCTTTTCCCTGTTGTCCTGGGACATGAAGGTGGAGCGATCGTTGAAGAGGTAGGTCCCGGTGTTACTTCGGTCAGTCCTGGTGATCATGTTATTCCTCTTTATACCGCAGAGTGCGGCAAGTGCAAATTTTGTACTTCCGGAAAAACCAATCTCTGCTCTTCCGTCAGAACTACTCAGGGCCAGGGTCTGATGCCCGATGGAACATCCCGCTTCCGCTGTGGGAGCAGACAAGTGTTCCACTACATGGGGACATCCACATTTTCGGAATATTCGGTGGTAGCCGAAGTTTCTCTGGCTAAAATCAACAAAGCGGCGCCACTCGAAAAAGTTTGCCTGTTAGGTTGCGGTGTTACCACCGGTATCGGTGCGGTCTTGAATACGGCAAAGGTCGAATCTGGTGCTTCTGTAGCAGTATTCGGACTTGGCGGCATTGGTTTGAGTGTTGTACAGGGTGCTGTATTGGCCAATGCAGGCAGGATCATTGCCATTGATATCAACCCTGACAAATTCGATATGGCACGGTCTCTGGGTGCTACCGACTGCATCAACCCACTTGATTATGATGATCCGATTCAGGATGTCATCGTCGATCTGATGGATGGCGGCGTCGACTATTCCTTTGAATGCGTCGGTAACGTGGAGTTGATGCGTTCCGCCCTTGAGTGTTGCCACAAGGGCTGGGGAGAGTCGATTATTATCGGTGTTGCCGGCGCCGGGCAGGAAATCAGTACACGTCCATTTCAGTTAGTGACCGGACGTGTATGGCGTGGGACTGCATTCGGTGGAGTCAAAGGCAGGAGCCAGTTACCCGGTATGGTGGATCAGTATATGACCGGAGACATCAGGCTTGATGAGTACATCACCTATTCCCTGAAGCTCGATGACATTAACCTGGCATTCGATCACATGCATGCAGGCCGCAGCATCAGGAGCGTTATTAATTTCTAGTCATGGTTGTATACTTTAGCCCAAATTCCTGTTGATAACGTTGTCATCGGGGTGTACAGTAGCTTAACCTATTGATTTGGGAACTCCGATTTTGCCCTTCCCATGTCTGATTAACCTTTCCTTTAAATTGTCTGCTGCTTAGGGCCGTTTCGTAAATGAGTTACATTGCCATGGTCAGTATTGCCGTTAGTTATTCTTATTACGTTCATGTCTATGACTTCAGTATCCGTTAACGTCGGTAAAGCTACGATCAAAGATGTGGCAAGTCGTGCCGGGGTGTCGATAAAGACAGTATCCCGAGTACTCAATAAGGAACCGAATGTCCGTGAAGAGACGCGCAATCGGGTGAATGAAGCGGTCGAAGACCTTCAATTCAAACCTAATCCACTTGCTCGTGGCCTCGCCGGAAGACGCACCTATTCAATTGGTCTTCTATATATGAATCCACATGAATTCAGTTACATTCAAAAGGTCTTCGAAGGTGCGTTTGCGGCCTGTGAGTCTGGTGGCTATACCCTTTTGCTGCGGCCTTGCGACAACGACATCGATGCCGCCGGGGTGCGTCAATTTATCCAACAGACTCAAGTGGATGGCGTTGTGTTACTCGCACCCGTAAGCGACCGGACCGAAATCATCAATATGCTGGCCGAATCAGGCACACCTCTGGTACAGATTTCACCACGTACGCCAAACCCGAAAATTGCAGCAGTCAGTCCTAACGATTTCGAAGCCTGTATCATGCTGACAGAGCATGTGCTGTCATTCGGCCACCGGCGCATTGGATTCATAAGTGGCGACCCGGAACACGGCGCCAGCGAAAAGCGATTGCAAGGTTTTCTGCAATGTATGCATACCAACGGAATCGCACATGACGAGAAGTTACTGACCAACGGGCGATTCGATTTTGAGTCCGGCAAGCGCGGCGCCAGGTATTTGCTCAACTTGAATCAACGGCCTACAGCAATTATCGCAAGCAATGATGACATGGCGGCTGGCGCCATTGTCGCCGCGCGGGAACTGGGCCTGGACGTACCTGAACACCTGTCGGTTGCAGGATTCGATGATACACCAATTTCTGCACATACCTGGCCACCACTGACAACTGTTCGTCAGCCCATCATTGAAATGGCTTCCAATGCGACACACGGCCTGATTTCCCGAATTACCGATTTTAATTCAGGGGAGACACATGCGGAAAACCAAATATTCGAATGTAAACTCATTGTGCGTGCTTCAATGGCAACTCCCGGAACCGGTCAATTTTGAACTCTTCTGAGAATAAAGTGATCTGGCCCTCCTGCCCCAGTCCGCTGGACATGCCTGGTAAGGAAATGCAGGTAATTGAGGCAGAAATCGCACTTCTGGTCAGGCACATGACACTGCGTCAGAAAATCGGACAAATGATTCAAGCCGAGATTTCCACCATTACACCTCGGGAAGCAGGCAAATATCACATCGGTTCGATTTTGAATGGCGGTGGATGCTATCCAAACGACAACAAACATGCTCACATTCGTGACTGGCTGGCACTCGCCGATGACTACTATGACGCGACCACATGCAAAACTTCAGAAACGGATATCGTTGTGCCGATTATGTGGGGAACAGACGCTGTTCATGGCCACTCCAATCTGTTTGGAGCCACGATTTTTCCGCACAACATCGGTTTGGGTGCAGCGGGCAATCCAGACCTTATCGAAGCCATCGGGGCAGCTACAGCACGCGAAGTCGTTGCATCGGGTCTTGACTGGACCTTTGCACCCACTCTGGCAGTAGCTCGGGATGATCGATGGGGACGCAGTTATGAGAGTTATTCTGAGGATCCCGAAATCGTGCGCGACTACGCTTCAAGTATGATCAAAGGGCTTCAGGGAGATGCGGCGAGCCATGACTTTGCCGGTCCACAGAAAGTACTGGCAACCGCCAAGCACTTCATTGGTGAGGGTGGGACATTTGACGGCATTGATCAGGGAAATGCAATCTGTTCCGAGACCGAATTGCGTGACATACACGGCCAGGGGCACCTGAGAGCAATTGCCGCCGGAGCACAAATCGTCATGGCGGCATTTAATGAATGGAATGGCAGGAAAATTCATGGTCATAAATATTTATTGACTGATATCCTGAAGGGAAAAATAGGATTCAGCGGCTTTGTTATCAGCGATTGGAATGGCTATGGACAGTTGGCAGAATCCACAATAGATGCCTGCGTATACGCCATAAACGCCGGAGTTGACATGCTGATGGCGCCGGAAGACTGGCAACAGGTGTTTGCAATTCTGATCGATCAGGCTCAAGCCGGTACAATTTCCAAAACACGGATCAACGATGCCGTAACACGTATCCTTCGAGTCAAAGCCAGAACGGGTCTGTTAAAAAGCTGTGCGCCTTCCGCACGTCCAGGCGCCGGCATTATGCCAGCAGCACCCGACCATCGTACACTCGCAAGACAAGCTGTCCGGGAATCTTTGGTACTGCTTAAGAACAACAACTCACTCCTGCCGATTAGACTCAAATCCAGAGTCCTGGTGGCAGGAAACTGTGCGCACAACATCGGTATGCAGTGTGGCGGTTGGACGCTGACCTGGCAGGGTACATTTAATGAAAATAACGACTTTCCAAACGCGGACTCAATTTTCGACGGCATCAGGGAAACCGTTACAAAAGCGGGCGGAATTGTACAGTTGAGTGAACAGGGCGAATTTGATGAGCGACCGGATGTTGCCATTGTCATATTCGGTGAACCCCCCTACGCTGAAGGCCAGGGGGATATGACTCACCTCAGCTATTCGGCGAAACATACTGAATCACTCGAATTGCTGCTCAGGCTGAAAAGTCATCAGATTCCGATTGTGTCCGTGTTCCTGAGTGGTCGCCCACTTTGGGTCAATCCTGAACTCAACGCTTCGAATTCGTTTATCGCTGCCTGGCTGCCGGGTTCCGAGGGCAAGGGTATCTGCGATCTGTTGTTTCGTGATGAGAACAACCAGATCAAATATGACTTCAGCGGCCAGCTGTCTTTCTCCTGGCCGCGTAATCCCATGCAAACACCGTTGAATCGCGGCGATGCAGACTACGATCCGCTTTTTCCCTATGGATTCGGTCTTAATTACAGGCAAAAGGGCTCATCTTTATCTGAATTGCCAGAACAAGACCTGGCGCACAAATTTGAATCGAGCCGGGTCACGGTGTATGACCGGTACCCGGTAAGTCCTTTCGAATTGTGTATTGGCGACAAGAATAACTGGCGAGTAGCCATGACCGGTCGATCCGCGAGTTCACCTTTGAATTTTGTTTCAGTGCGAAAAATCGACATGAGTAAACAGGAAGATGCACGTGAATTCATCTGGCATGGTATTGGAAGTGCACAGGCAGGTTTTTACGGAAGCCATCCGCTCAACCTTAGCCATCTGGCAGTAAAAGATGCCAGCCTCAATTTTCTTATTTGCCTGGATGAACCGCCAAAGGGAGTTGTGACCCTGCACATGAACAGCTCCGGTCAGAAAGGTGGTGGTATTGATCTGACCAGGACTCTGCAACAGTTGCCACTCGGTATCTGGCAGCTTGTGTCAATTGATTTACAGAGATTTATTAACTCGGGAACAGAAATGCATTGTGTCGAGATACCCTTTTTATTAAAAACCGATGGCGCTTTACGCCTGTCACTTTCCAAAGTTGAGATTGCCGCATGACACTGATGCTTTCCCATTTCAGGAATCACGCCGGCGTCATGGTCTGGCTAATGTTGACACTTGGCATATCGTACGGTCAGGCTGCTGAAGGAGAGGCTTATGGCCCCGTAAAAGTCGAAGTTGTGGGTGAAAATGGCCAATATCAATTGCTCCGGGGTGGTCAACCGTATTTGGTGAAAGGTGTCGGTGCAAACATTTCTAATTTCGCAAGCCTTAAGGCAATGGGCGGTAATTCAATACGCACATGGAACATCGACATGGCCCAGGCCAAACTGGATGCTGCACATCAACAGGGTATAACAGTTTCTCTGTGTCTCCCGGTGGTGGCTGAACGCTACGGATTCGATTACCATGATGAAGTGTTACTGGTTGCACAGCGACAACTGATACAGGCGGCAGTCGAGCGATATCGCAATCATCCTGCACTGTTAAGCTGGTTTCTTGGTAACGAACTTAACTATGCTCACACCAATCCCGTGATGTGGGATGAAGTAAACTACCTGTCTCGCCTCGTTCATAAACTTGATCCCAACCATCCGACAACAACCACCATTGCCGACCTGAACGTTGCCATGATCAAAACGCTTCGTGAGCGCGCACCGGACCTCGATTTTTTAAGTTTCCAGGTCTACGGCTCACTGGCACTTCTGCCGGATTTTGCAACTGGCATACTTGCCGACACGCCATTCATGATAACCGAATGGGGGCCATTGGGTCATTGGGAAGTCAGCGTGACCAGCTGGGGTGCACCTATTGAACAAAACAGCTCGGAGAAAGCCGGGCATTTCCACAAACAATACCAAAGGCTGATTGCTCCGCACCTTGGACCTGGACTAGGCAGCTATGCCTTTTTATGGGGTCAGAAACAGGAACGAACACCTACCTGGTACAGCATGTTCACCGAGAGCGGGGAGTCAACCGAAACTATGGATGTGCTGCAACACGCCTTTACTGGTTCATGGCCAAAAAATCGGGCACCGGTTGTCAAGTCGCTGCTGCTGAACGCCAAAAACGCACACCAGAATGTCACATTGAATCCAGCCGTCACCTATACCGCCAGTGTCTCGGTAAAAGACCCTGATGATGATGATCTCAGTTATTTTTGGAGCATAAAGCCAGAAAGCGAGACAACAGCAGAAGGTGGAGATAACGAGGCTATCATTCATGATATTCCTGGCCTGATTGAGAATCCCTACACACGCCAGATTACCGTGCTTGCCCCGGCAATTTCAGGTACTTACCGTCTTTTCGTCCAGATATATGACGGTGAGGGACATGCCGCCTACGCCAACGTACCGTTTCGAGTCAGCGCTGAATGAAACCGCCAATGAGCGAATCACATCACCCCACTGCACCAGAGGACCGGATTTCATTTTCACGGAAACTTGCTTACGGCTGCGGGGCATTTACCAACAACCTGCTGGCTGCAGCGAGCGGCAACATGATGATCGTGCTAAATCTTGGTTATGGCATGAATCCTGCGCTTGTAGGTCTATTATCAGGTCTACCACGTCTGGTCGACGCTGTAACAGACCCGGTTATGGGTTATGTGTCCGATCACACACGATCGCGCTGGGGGCGTCGCCGACCCTATATTATGATGGGTGCAATTCTGGCGGGGCTTTCTTTTACCTTGCTGTGGCAATTGCCGCAGGGGCAAACGGAGTTGTTCTATTTCTGGTTCTTTCTGATCGGCTCTCTTCTGTTCTTCCTGGCTTACACCGTGTTCGCCACTCCATGGGTAGCCCTTGGATATGAATTAACACCCGACTATCATGAGCGAACAAGGTTGATGGGCGTACAGAATTTTATCGGTCAAACAGCCTATTTAATCTCCCCCTGGTTCCTTTGGTTCATGGAATTGGACCGATTCGACAACCTCAGGGAGGGAGCTTCGACGCTCGCAATTCTAGTGGCGCTGGTATGCATCACTGTCGGTGTACTACCGGCAATTCTGCTCAGGGAGCGTCACGCCGGCTCGCCGCAGGATATAAACACTGCATTCCGCTCCAACTGGCATCGAGTCTTGCTGGAAATCGTTAACTTCCTCAACGGTTTTCTCCAAACTCTGAAATCCACCGAGTTCCTCAAGCTCTGCGGTGCGACATTTCTGGTCTTTAACGGCTTTCAACTCATCGGAGGCTTTCAAACCTATGTCGTCATCTACTACGTGTTCGGTGGTGACCGTGGCGAAGCCGTGGAGTATCTTGGCTTGTTTGGCGCTATCTCTGCAGCCGCAACTTTTGCTGTAGTGGCATTCACAGCCTGGCTGGGAACTGTGATCGGTAAACGCCAGGCATTCTTTTTGTGCATCAGCATTTCAATTATAGGCTATGGTCTTAAATGGTGGTGCTACGACCCTGACAACCCACTTTTGCTACTACTGCCTGCTCCACTGCTCGCCTTTGGCCTCGGCAGCCTGTTCACCCTCATGCCATCAATGGTTGCAGATGTATGTGACCTCGATGAACTCAATACTGGTGAGCGGCGGGAAGGCATGTACGGTTCGATCTTCTGGTGGGTGGTAAAACTCGGCATGGGTGTAGCGCTTGCCGCCGGAGGTTTCCTGCTTAACATAACCGGTTTTGATGTCGAGTTCGGCGGTAATCAATCAGAACACACACTGTTCCTGATGCGAATTTTCGATGTCGTGATCCCAATGCTGACTTCAGCAGTAGCAATCCTGCTGGTCGCGTCTTACAGTATCACTGAAGAACGCGCTCATACGATTCGCACCGAGATTGACGCTCGGCGCAAAGTGGACAGTTGAGATAAATTATTCACGCTCTTGGAACAAGACCGGGGGTACTTCTTTGGCAGCAAAAATAGGCATTAACGGCTTTGGTCGCATGGGCAGATTATTCATGCGTGCAGCCTGGGGCAATGAAAATCTGGAGATCACCCATATCAACGACCCAGGGGGTGAGGTAGAGAGCTTTGCACACCTGATGAATTTTGATTCAGTACACGGCCGTTGGGAGTTCGAGGCAAATGCCAATAGAGAACACCTGGAGATTGACGGCAAAACAGTCAGCTGCAGTCATAATCAGGAAGTCGATGCCACAGACTGGTCCGATTGCGATATCGTTGTCGAAGCCTCTGGACAAATGAAAAAGACTGCATCTCTACAGGGTTTTATCAGACAGGGTGTGGACCGGGTGGTGGCCACATGCCCTATCAGAGAAGACGGTGTGCTGAATGTGGTCATGGGTGTGAATCACCTGGATTACGATGCCAGCCAACACACAATCGTTACCGCCTCCTCCTGTACCACCAATTGTCTGGCGCCTGTGGTCAAGGTGTTACAGGAAAACCTTGGAATCAGGCATGGTTCAATGACCACTATCCACAGTGTCACCAACACACAACGCATTGTGGACAGGCATCATTCGGACTTGCGACGGGCGCGAACCAGCGGAGACAGCCTTATTCCAACAACTACCGGGTCGGCCAGGGCAATCACCGATATTTTCCCCGAACTCAAAGGCAGGTTAAATGGCCACGCAATACGTATACCATTGGCCAATGCATCTCTCACCGATTGCGTATTCGAATTGGAAACCAGCACCATGGTAGAAGAAGTCAATGCGCTGTTCAAGGACGCATCGGAGCGGACGCTTGCTGGCATTCTCGGCTATGAAGAGCGCCCACTGGTGTCCATTGATTACAAAACTGATTCACGCTCAGGCATAGTCGATGCACTTTCCACACTTGTGGTAAACGGAACGCAGCTGAAAGTCTATGTCTGGTATGACAATGAATGGGGTTATTCTAACAGGGTTGTTGACCTGGTAAACCTGATTACAAAATTCCCATCGTGAGCATTCCAGTGAACGTGTCGCGCAGCATACAGCAATATCTCATTATCACGGGTAATTATTGGGCGTTTACACTGACAGACGGCGCCTTACGTATGTTGATCGTCCTTCATTTCCATGATCTGGGCTATAGTCCTCTGTCCATAGCATTGCTCTTCCTGTTCTACGAATTATTTGGTGTCATCACAAATCTGGTAGGTGGTTGGCTGGGCGCCCGTCTTGGGCTGAATCGCACTATGCATATTGGCCTGGCCTTACAGATTGCAGCCCTGTCCATGCTAATGGTTCCATCAACCCTGTTGACTGTCACCTGGGTGATGGCTGCTCAGGCGCTGTCAGGTATTGCCAAGGATCTCAACAAGATGAGTGCAAAGAGCGCCATCAAATTATTAGTGCCGGCCGATGCGCAAGGGATGCTGTTCAAGTGGGTTGCATTATTGACAGGTTCAAAAAACACGCTGAAAGGTGTGGGATTTTTTCTTGGCGGGATATTGCTGATGATGCTGGGATTCAAAGGCGCTATAGGATCCATGGCGACTGTGCTCGCTGTAATCTGGTTTGCAAGTCTGTTCCTGCTTGGACAAGATCTTGGCAAAGCTGCTAATAAACCCAAATTTACCGAGGTTTTTTCCAAGAGTGCAGCTATCAATCGACTGTCTGCTGCTCGCATGTTTTTGTTTGGTGCACGCGATGTCTGGTTTGTTGTTGCCCTGCCTGTGTTTCTTGCCAGCAGTTTTGGCTGGGACCACTGGCAAGTTGGCGGTTTTCTCGCCCTCTGGATAATTGGCTATGGAATTGTGCAGGCATTTGCACCACTCTTTACTTCAACAAAGAACCGCGTTCCCGATGGGAAAACCGCCTTTTTATGGGTGAGTGCGCTATCACTGATACCAGCCCTGATTGCACTCGCCATGACCAATGACATTGACCCTGCAACCAGTCTGCTTGCAGGACTGTTCATATTCGGCGCGGTGTTCGCGGTCAATTCATCTCTGCACAGTTATTTGATCGTCAGTTATGCCAACTCCGATGGCGTCTCTATGGACGTAGGTTTTTATTACATGGCAAATGCCATGGGCCGTCTCATTGGAACTGTTCTGTCAGGCTGGGTTTTTCAGGTCTTTGGTCTGATCGCATGCTTGTGGGTGTCTGCTGCATTTCTGGCTATGGCTTCGCTGATTTCCCTGCTACTGCCCGTACGCACAGATCAAGTCGAATCAAGTGGGTATCGCTAAAGTGTCAATAGATTGAAAAAAATCGACCGACTACATTTCAATTGCCAGGAGCTTTATAAATTCTTTTTTCTGTTTTTCGGTCATTCTTTCAAAGTCGGGTACGCGCATTTCTGTGACCGGCATGTCCACGAATTCGGGTGATTGAATCTGCATCGTCGCAGCAATATTGTGCAACCCGTTACCTTCCTCTGCACCAGCCATCAGTGGCCCGCTGACCGTCTCTGGCCAATACATCTCCAGTCCACTCTTTTCACTGTATGGACTGGGTCGACCCACGTATTTTTCGATCGCTTCGCGCATTGCGCGCTCATCCACCCCGCGCTGTCGGCCACCTTCCCTGCCATAAAAAGCACCGGATTGATTACAGATGGCCGCCCATCGAGCACGGATGTGGAAGCCGCGAATGGCAAGAGCCTCTTCCGGTTCACCATCTCCTCCAGTAATCTCCCCATCCTTGACCATGATGTAATAGCCCGCTTTTTCACGACCTCCCTGCAAAAGTCTGGCGGGAGGATGGGTATAACATTCAGTAAACGCCCACTCAAATTCTGCGGGTAAATTCGCAGCTTTCAGAATTTTTACAGCGGCTTCAGCACAGGCCATGCCCCATTCCCTGGACCCGAATTCACCTTCTTTCCTTAACGTGGACATATCGATTACGTACATTAATTTACTCCATCCAGCCTTACGGGAAACCTGTATCCCTTTGCGAAGATAAACAATAATTTACCCTTGAAGAATCCAGCTTACATTATCACAACCTGTGCGGCAACGAGCCCGGATTGTGCTCAATCCAACAGTATGGATTTTGTAAACCACGATAATTCCTGAATACTATCAACAGGGAAAATACCAGTCTGAATAGCGGCCAATCAGTTTCCGAAGCGATAACTTGCGCGGACTCCGGCAAGTTTTGGTCTTGTAAAGAATCGGGTGTTATCAAATTCCGTAATAATCTGAGCCGCTTCATGGACATCACCGGTCAAGTTGCTGACAAAGCCCTCCAGCCGAAATTTCCCTGAGTTGTCAGAGAATCCGATTCCAGCATCTACCGACCAGAAATCTTCCACCTTGTCATTCAAACGTAGTCGTGGATTGTCGGGATTCAGGAAATCCACGCTGTTGAATATTGATCGGAACTGATCGTCCCGCCAGCCAAAGGACACGACATAGTCTATCGTACCCCAGGGTATAGGGAATGCCTGGGAGATTGAGCCATTAAACTGGTACCTTGGAGTGTGTGGCAGACGACGCCCATCAATTGAACGAAAGACTGCTTCCTCAGGTGATACATCGGCCTGAAAACGGAAGTCCTGAATTTCCAACGCCTTTTGAATCCTGGCTTCCAACCACAGTGCAGTCCAGTTGAAATTAAAGCCCCAGGGGAGTTGGAAACCACCATCAAGCTGAATGCCATAAATCTCTGAAGTGGCGGCGTTATAGCTGAAAGACACAACCAGTGATCCGGAGCCGGTCTCCGACTGATCAATGAGCGTGACGCCGCCTGCAGTGAAATCCAACGCCTGCTCTACTGATAAAAGGGATGTGAACACCTGGTCGGTGTAATCATAGTAAAAGCCCGAAGCATTCAATCGGGTGGGAACTGACCCCCACATGAATTCATTCTTCCAGCCAGCCTCGTATACAACAACCTGCTCTTCGCCATACACCGGAGCAACCGGTAATCCCGTTTCGGCACTGAATGTGTCATTGAACCCGCCTGATTTGTGACCGGTAGAGATCATGAAGTAAGCAAACCCATTCTCGTTGACATCTTGTTCAACACGTACCCGCCAATCCAGGAAGTTGTTTTCCATCTCACCGAATTGTGGTGTGATAGAGGTGTTTGGATTGATGATAACGGCAAAACTGTACAGTCCGTCTGGCGGACAATAGAAGTCGTCCTGATTTATTGTATCGACACAGGCTACTTTGTCTTCCTGAGCGGCGCCACCGCCATAAGTACCCTTGCTGAAGGTCGCTTCGACATTGTCCCGGGCGCCAAATTGAGCGATACCATCATAGTAAAACGCCAGATATTCTTCGTCGGATATGTCACCGCTACCGTCCGTATCCGGATCAAATATGGTACGGTCACGAGCCGCAAAACGGAATCCTTCCGTTCCTAACCGGACTCCGCCACAACATGAGAAGTCACGGCCTCCCAATGCAAAGGCATATCGTGCGTTGACGCCTACTCTCGATTTTTCCTCTGCTGTGTAGCGAAGACCAAACGTCAGGTGCGTTGCGTCTGTCCAGTGATACGTGAAGTCCCCATAGATCGAACTGGATTTGGAATCAGTATCCGGCTGATTGAATTCAACACCCTGGAAGAACAGCCCTCTGTCTCCAACCGATCCGAGAAAAGTGTATTGATTTTCCTGGAACCAGAACAATCCTGACGTCCAGGTCCATTTCTCTCCATCGCCGAAGAGGCGTAATTCATGGATATCCGATACGCTGTCCGTGATAAATTGAAACCGGGACCAGTTGTCAAAGACTTCATCCACGGGTTGCAGCGTGTCGGCCACACCAAGCCAATCTGGTGACAGCGGTGTTACTGCATCGTAGTTGTACAATAAATCCCGTCTACTACCAGTGTATTCCAGTGTTGCCAGGTCATATTCGTATGTAACCTTCAACTTGACGCCCCAGTGTTCAGTATCCAGGATTGGAGTAAACGCACGGGCATAGACATCCCTGGGGTCTTCTATGTCTCCCGGCAGTATATCGTTACCTAATGGATTGGCATAATTGGTGCCTGTATATCCTGTACCTCCTTCGTGCACAAGATCACCCGCCAGCAGGATACTCAGACGGTCAGTGGCATCTACCAGAAGTTGCAGTCTGTAGCCCTGGTTGTCTTCCTGTTCCGATGTGCCAAGGTTGAGCGGTCCAACATCGTTGTAGTATGAATCGTGTTCCAGCGAGTAACCGGCGAAGCGCACCGCAGCTTTGCTGCCCAAGGGCACATTGACGATTCCCCGGTACACTCGCTGGTTATAATCACCCGTTTCGACTTCCAGGGCCAGATCCCAGACATCCAGACCAGGTCCCCAGGGTATAATGTTGACTGATCCCGCTGTTGCGTTACGTCCACGCAGTGTTCCCTGGGGTCCCACATTGACCTCTACCCGGGCAATGTCAAAAAAAGCGGAACCAATACCGCTGGTACGGGGGATGTAGACACCGTCAAGGTGCGTTGCAGCTGCCGGATCACCCAACTCCGTATTGTTGGAGGAACCAACTCCGCGAATCCACACTTCTACATTACCACCCTTGTTACCAATTTCCAGACCGGGGGCGATCTCACTCAAATCGGTGATATCCTGAACGCCTTGTTTTTTCAGGTCTTCCCCTTCAAAGCTGTAGGCAGTAACACCCAGATCCTGCAGGTTCTGCTCGCGACGCTCGACCGTGACGATTATCTCTTCGATCAGGGGTTCATTCTCATCGGTCTCTTCGCCTGCGACGGGAAAGGCCGCAATGCCCGGAAGGAGCAAAGTCAGCATGATGATAATTTTCTTTGTCATTTGCATGTTCTATTCCTTACTTCCTGTCCTACTTTCAGTCATGGCCTGCGCGTTATGGTGCAGAGACCAGGCGCACGTTATCTATTCGCGCCACGGCGCCGTCCGCATTCCCCCAGTCCGGAAAGAACATCACCAGTTTCAGTTCAGACAGATCAAGACCTGCCAGGTCCGTATCCAGGCCGAAACTGTATGACTGCCATTCGCTGTCGGGGGCTGGATTTCCGCCATCAGTTATCAGTACTTCAGCCGCGGTTGCCGCATTGCTGCTTTCAAGTTTAACGCGCCATAGAGAACCTTCCGGTGGTGGTGATACTTCCTTGAAATCAAATTCCAGTGTGCCACTGGAGGCGAAACTGGCGTCCACACTGCTCACTGCCTGGAGGCCTGTCACCGTACCCCCTGCCTGGAAGGCCAACTCTATTACACTGCCATGATCATCGTCATCAGCCACCTCCCCAAAGGTTGCGGCGCCACAACAATCCCACAGGAACCATTCAGGACTGACTGTATCTCCATATAACTCAATCTGTTCTGGTGCAGATGGTACAAATCTGACATTGTCGATTCGTACCACGGCGCCATCCGCATTGGCCCAATCCGGGAAAATCATGATGAGTTTCACATCGGTCAGATCCAGACCGGCAAGGTCTCCACCAAGCGTGTAGCTGTAGTGTTGCCATGTGGAATCAGGTTCGGCATTGCCACCATCAGTAAGCAGCACCTCAACCGCTGTTGCGGCCCCACTGCTCTCGAGTTTCAGCCGCCACTGAGAGCCCTCGGGGGGTGGGTTCACCTCCTTGAGATCAAATTCAAGCGTGCCTGATGCCAGTTCACTGACGTCCACGCTATCCACTGCCTGGAAGCCGGTTACCGTACCTGTAGCACCAAATGCAATCTCAACGACATTGCCGTGGTCATCATCGTCGACAGTCTCCCCAAAAGTGGCGCCACCACAACAATCCCACAGGAACCACTCGGGTTCCACACTGTCGACGTATACTTCGACCGCTGCAGCCATTCCACCGCCAGTGCCGGTAGATTCACCCGGTAACCACTGGATGTTGTCGAGTTGGAAAGTCAGGGCTACGCTTTGGTCAGTGGGGAATATAACCAGACCGGTATTGACTGTGGACAGATTGAGTCCACCGCCAGTCAGTTGTGCAACCGGAACAGTAACGGTTTCCCAGTCGCCATTGCCCACCTGTCCTATAGACTGGTCACCACTGGTACAAGGGAAAATGCAGTCGATTTTCATGGTCATACCGTCTGAATTATCGCCGTAGTCATCAACCCTGATATCGAAACTCACCATTCCGCTGGCATAGGCGTTTAGATCCACACCAATGCTGGACTGGATGAACCATACGCCGAATGCTTCACTGTCAGAGAAAGTGACTTCGATAATCTGGCCCCGCTCCGGGTCCATGGCGGAAATTTCCTGCCACTGGATCTTGTTAGCCGGATTCATACCGTCACTGTAATTGGCGAAGCCGGAACCCGAGTCGGCGCCATTGATGCCCACATTCCATGTCGGATGGACTGCGTCTATGAATACTTCCTGTGGTTCGCCAGCGGGTGGTGGCGGTGGCAACGGTGGCATTATGCCGCAACCCTCTTTCTGGGGATGCCCGCATTTGAGGCTGATATTGTCAATCTGTAAATGTGCATAGCTGGTAGGTTCAAGTACAAAGAGGTTCAGAACACTACCCAGGTCAACAGGCCCGCCTCCAAAATTACCGGGATTGTGGGCGATATCGCTGATCTGTACTGTAACCGTGGTCCACTCGTCAAGAGGCAGATCACTGACTGGTATTTCCACAAATCCAAGATCGGGGAAACCACTGTCGATCTTGACCTGCAAGCCACTGTCAGGGTCAGTTCCCTCACTGAAGACATAAAGGTCAAATTGCAACTCACCTGCATAATTGCCCGGATCATCTGCACTGCCCATTCCTTTTAGAATCTGCCGGGTAAGATCGGCGACAAAGATGGACATGTTACCGCCACCCGTAGTATTGACATCCAGGACCATTCCACGATCACCATCGGTGGAAACTTCTGACAGTACAAGTGCGCCGCTGTTGTCATATACCCCAAAGTCCAATATCACCATATCCTCGGTATCGGGAAAGGTGAGAGGATTCAGCAGGTCAGTGTAGAGGTCGTAAACCGCGGTAAATACTTTACCGGGTGACGGGGAAGTGATATTGGGGTCCACCAGATCCTCAAATCCATCACAGCCAATACCGCTTTCGAAGTCGATATTGCACTGGTATACCCGTACATAATCTACCAACAGTTCACCTGGAAACGCCTCTGGCACAGGGTCACCGGGCAGATTTCCGCCAACTGCCAGATTTAGCAGCAGATGGAAAGGATGGTCAAAGGGAGCCGAATCCGGGCCGGATACGTGTGCGTTTGTTGCCGCATCCTTATAGTAAGTCCACCAGGTTGACCGGGCAACAGTGTAAAAATGATTGCCATCGACGAACCACCTGACTTTTTCTTCATCCCATTCCAGAGCGTAGGTATGAAACCCGTCCCCGGGATCGAATCCCGAATATTTGGCATAGTTAAATGCGTTTAACGGCCAGGCCATACCGTAGTGTATAGCCCCTTGTGTGAAGGGTTCGGGATCGCGGGAGAATACTTCCAGGATGTCGATCTCACCGCTTGCCGCCCAGGTTCCGTATGGAGAATTCGTGGGCAACATCCAGAATGCCGACCACATGCCCTGTCCAGTGGGCGTCTGGATACTGGCTTCTATTCGTCCATAACGGATATCCAGTTTGCCGGAAGTATTAATGCGACCGGAAGTGTAGTTGCGATTATCAACTGCTTCCTGTCGAGCCGTGATGATGAGAGAACCATTGGCGACCGTAATGTTATCGGACTGATAACTTTGCAGTTCATTATTTCCCCAACCTGGAATACCCTCGGCGCTGCCGTCTCCGAGTTGTATATTCCAATTGGCAGTATCGAGTGCGCTACCTTCGAATTCGTCCGACCACACCAGTTCCCAACCCTTGGGAGTGAGGGGATTTTGTGGCTGGTTACCGCCCTCTGCCGAATCGGTGTTGCCACCGCCACATGCAATAAGGACCGTTCCTGCAATCACGGCGAGTCCGGCCCACCACCACTTGTGGTTCGACATCATCTTATAACCCCCAAAGTATCATTTTTGGATTCGATTTACCGATTGAATATCACTGTATTGAAATCTTTTCAGAAGTATCTTAGTGACTCAAGATAAAAACGATCAGAGGGACTTCACCTGCGATGAACAGGAATTTTTCAGTTTCAAACAGCCATCCGGCTCAAGTATCCGTGAACAACCTCCCTGTAGTTTCGACTTACCTTGACAATGCCGCCACCTTGCATGGTAAGCCGGAATTCTCCCTTTTGAAGCGACTCTGCGCTCTGTATCCAATCCAGATTAATGGTAGTGGAACGGTGTACACGGGCAAACCGGGCGTCGTTAAGGCTCAACAGAAGATCATTCATCGTTGAACGAATCAAGTGTGTATTGTCATGCGTGTCATGGAGGCACATGTAATCACCGGCAGCATCAATCCACACGATCTGTGTATAGTCGAGTAATTCTGTCTGCAACCCCTCGCGCACTGCGAGTCGACGGTCAGGCCTCCATTGTGAGACCGTTCGATTCTTATTGATACGCATAAAAGCATCAACTACGCCCCCTTTGTTCCCGGGCGGTTGTTCTTCAGTCAATTTCTCAAATCTGTTCCGGGCACGTTTCAACGCCATTTCAAGCCGGTAATCATCTATGGGTTTAAGCACATAATCCACAGCGTTGATGTCAAACGCATTCACGGCGTATTGCGAGAAGGCCGTGACAAAGATTACCAGGGGCATAGTATCCGCTTGCAATGCCCGTACAACATCAAAACCCGTCATACCCGGCATCTCTACATCCAGCACCAGTAAATCCGGTTCCAGTTCTCGAACAGCTGCCAGAACTTCCCTGCCATTTTTACAACGCCGCACGACATCAGCCATATTCGACGCATCCAGTGAAACACACAACAAATCCAGTGCAAGTGGTTCGTCATCAGCCGCAACAGTTCTAAGCCGGCCGGGCATCAGGGGCTTCCTCAACCATTGTAGAATTGCGATTATTCTGGTCCTGCCGGGCATTCCTGTATGGGATTGAAATGTGAATTACGAAATTTTCGTCAGCCCGCTCGAATGCAATCTCAAAATTGTCCGGATACAGTGTCTCCAGGCGTTCCCTGGTATTGGTTAATCCAACCCCACGGTCATTTTGTAAATCCGCCGAATCCATACCCGGACCAGTGTCCTTCATTTCGATATGAAGGGTCTTGCCGGTGATATACGCCTTGACGCTGAGACTGCCACCATCCTCACTGGACTCTATAGCGTATTTGACCGAGTTTTCCACCAATGGCTGTAAAAACAATCCCGGTACGAGTGCAGAACTGGCTTCATTCGATATGTCAAAATCGATATTCAGGCGATCATCAAATCGCGTTTTTTCAATGTCCAGGTAGAGTCTGAGCATCTCTTCCTCTGTTCTGAGAGGCACCAGTTCCAGAGGCTCGGCATCCAGTGAATAACGTAGAAAGGTGCTCAGACGAGCGAGCATTTCCCGGGACCGGGCAACGTCTCCCAGTCGCACCAGGGCACTCACGGCATTTAGAGTATTGAATAGAAAATGCGGATTCAACTGGTAACGCAACATTTTCAATTGGGCCTCTCTGGCAAGGGCTTCAGATTGAAAAGACCGTGCCGATGCTTCCAGCACTTTCTGGTGTTCAGCCTGTAACAAACGATAGTAATGGATGACATAAAACATGCCGGCCCAACATAAAAAAATGAAGATTGCGCCGAAATACCATCCGCCAAAGTCAGCCCAAAGATTCGACAGCCCCGTCATCCAGATAAACGTCACCATGCGCATCAGAGTCCACACCAGTGCTGTAATGGCAACAGCAACCAGTCCGATGATCACCCGCGATACCGGTTCCATGTTACTGGTTGCATGCAATACCCGGTACAGTGGCCAGGTCAGGAATAATCCAAGTACTCCCTGCAACAATGTATGCAGAATATGGGGCCATTCAAGCGTGGCGTACCAGACCGTAAGAGTGAAAAAAGTAATGGCTGACAGACTCAACCAGAAAATGCCCTGGATGACCCACCATTGCAACGGTGACCAGAGTTCATTGGGTTTGGTAGAATCGTTCAAGAGGAAGCTTGTGTCTTTTAGTGCCACATTGGACCCCATCATTACAGATGTCAATCTCTCAAAGCCGGCAGAAAACCAGGGACAGGTGTAAAAAATTTTCAACACACAACTCAGCGCATTAAAACATCGGCAATTCCGTATCTTCTGGATAGGCTCATTCGCATCCGTAGGCGCTACGTATATGCAGGTCATGGCCCAGGGATGGCTGGTCTATGAGTTGACAAAATCTACACTGATGCTGGGCTACCTGGGCGTGGCTGCTGGCGTCCCTGCAATCCTGGTAACCTTATTGGGAGGAGCGCTGGCAGACAGGCTTAACAGGAAGCACCTGTTGATAGCGACATCCCTGCTCTCCGCAGCATTGTTATTCATACTTACCCTGCTCGATATCAGTGGGCGGGTAAACGCGTGGCATGTCATCTTCATCACCGGCGCCATCTCATTTATTTCAGGTCTTGACTTGCCGACCCGACAGGCCATTTTCCCTGGATTTATCGACCGCAAGGATATGATGAGTGCCGTGGCGCTTAATTCCATCGTCTGGCAAGGCAGCCGTATGATATTCCCCGCGTTTGGCGGTCTGTTAATCGCATTTTATGGTACCGGGATTGTCCTTCTGATCTGTGCATTGGGATTCGTCGCCATGGCTTCTGTCATGGTGACATTGCGGGTTGCATCTCCAGAGGCGCCATTGCACTCCACCATGAATCAGGTATTGGAAGGTCTGGGATTCATCCTTCGAAACAGAAATTTCCTGATACTGATATCGATGTCATACATCAGCATGCTGTTTGGATCATCCTATATGCAGCTCATGCCGGCATTTTCGGAATTACTGAATGCAGGGAGTTCAGGTTATGGATATTTATTATCTGTCACTGGCCTTGGATCAGTCATCGGGACACTGATCGTTGGTGCCCTGAAAAAACCAGTGAAATCAGGCTGGATCATTCTGGGCGGAAGTTTTATGTCATGTTTCAGTATTTATCTATTTGCACTGATTGTAGAACTGGCATATTCAATCAACATTGCCATGCTGGCTGCATTCTGTATTGCAATGTTTGCTTCTCTCTTCCTGATTACGGCAATGACGGTCATGCAGCTTGAGGTACCTGATAGACTTCGAGGACGTGTAATGGGGTTACATGGCATCACCTACAGCCTGATGCCACTTGGCGGCCTGCTGTCCGGGACATTGGCAACGATATATTCCGCACCTGCCGCCATATCGATCAGTACCACTTTCTACCTGTTGTATATTATTCTGATTGCCACAACACAACGTCGATATTTGAATTTTCAATGATCACGATTGCAGACAGGACCCTGATCACATTCATATCTTCCATATCTTCTGCAGGTTAATGGCCGCACTTGGCATTACACACATGACACGGAGACATTCCTGTCTTTTTCATGTATCAAGCACAGACTCATTCGAAGTTGACGGCCGGAATCCATCCGCTTTTGCGTCAGCAAAGGTTGGCGCCAGTTCAGTTTCAGGATTACCCGATACTCTGGACCCACGAAGAATCCGGGGAAATTGAGTATCGTAGGGTCTTGCCCTGTGCATCAGGCATCGATTATCCCAAAGCACAAGATCACCAACTTGCCACTGGTGTTTGTATGTTCTTGGTGGCTGGCAGGCATTTTCAACCAGATTGCTTAACAATTTTTCTGACTCTTTAGTACTCATGCCCGGAATTCCATAGGCGTGTCTACCGGCATAGATCGATTTCCGACCGGTTTCCGGATGTTTCTTGATGATCGGCCGCAACGGTGCACCCTTATCATGGAAACCGTAGGCATGATCTGTCTTATGTATATAGCCAGCCTTTAATTGTGAGTAATACAGGGAATGATAGGCTGACAACCCTTCCAGCCTATGCTGGGTTTCTTCTTCAAGGACATCCCATGCAGCGCTCATATCTGCGAATTCCGTCTCGCCTCCTTTCGGCGGTATGACAATGGCGGACAGTATCCCGGCTTTTGCGGCAAGTGGCATATAAGTACTATCGAAATGCCAGCCTTCATTACCACGCAGCAAACGAAACCTGCCTGAGTCCGAATTGATCATTGAGCCATCGTTATTCTGGTTGGAAATACGACCGTTGGCGCGCTTTTCGAGCTTTCCCAATCGATGTGCAAAGGCACTCTGGGCCTGATCAGTCAGATGCTGCCCGGGAAACACCAGCAAGCTGTATTTCAGGAATACCGCATGAATATCATCCCATGATTCTTCATCCAGATTCGCCAGATCAACATCCATGATAACGGCGCCAAAGGTTGCATCAATTGGCGTTACGGACATCGTACTGTCTGAATGACTGCTTCGTTGTAGATCTGCCATAAGGGAACTCTTTATTATTCAGCTTGTTTTCAATTGATCGAATTTCTGCCCGGATACCAGACTGGGGTACACTTTAACGGAATGGACGCTACTATTCTATCGAATCAGTTTCCAGTCCTGTATCCGATCATGAAATTTCAGGTCAGGAGATTTAAACTAAGGCATGGCAACAGGAAAAACAGATAACGTATACGCTCGAACCGTCGGACCTCCCCGGGTTTTCGAGTTCGATGCACAAGTAGCCGATGTCTTCGAAAGTATGATTGAACGGTCTGTTCCGGGCTATCATCTGTTTCTGGATATGATCTCCCTGCTCACGGAACGATTTGCCATACAGCACACAAATTGCTACGACCTTGGCTGTTCCCTGGGGGCATCAACGTTAAGGATCCGACAGCATTTGCCGGAAACCTGTCATGTCATCGGTATCGATAATTCCACTGCCATGGTGGAACGATGCCGCATCAACGTCGAACGCGATCGCAGCCGGGCCAGTATCGAAATTCGCGAGGAGGATCTTAGACATACGGTTATCGAAAACGCCTCTATCGTAGTCATGAACTTCACGCTTCAATTCATCCCGGAAAAAGACAGAAGCCTGATTCTTAAACACATCTCGGATGGTCTTGTGGATGGTGGCGTGCTTATTCTTTGTGAGAAGGTCAGTTTCAACGACACTGAGCAGCAGACGCTCCTGCAGAATCTCCATCTGGCTTTCAAGCGATTCAAAGGATACAGCGACCTGGAAATTTCCCGGAAACGTGCGGCCCTGGAGAATGTTCTGATACCCAACACTATCCCGGAACACAGGGAAAGACTGGGATACACCGGTTTTGATCAGGTTGAACCTGTTGTTCAATGCCTGAATTTCATTGCTTTGCTGGCCCGCAGAACTAAAAACGGCCCGTGAAACACCTGGATTCAATTGGAGAAATCTGATGGGGTTAATTGAGTCAGGTATCACTGCAGCACTCGAACACCTGCCATCAAGATTCCATGATGCCATCAGATCGGCTCTGAATCTTCACTTCAAACCTCATGGGGACAGCGCCAACTGGGAAAAAGTGCTGTCAGAAATACCCTGTCTTGATGACAGCACTGCCTGTTTTACTGCCGATGCTGTCCACGTTTCCACGCACCGTCAAATTGACACTGACCTCCTTGAACAACAGTTAAAACAGCTGATGCCATGGCGAAAAGGCCCGTGGCATCTACTCGGAGTCGACATTGATGCAGAATGGCGGTCACATTGGAAATGGCAGCGTCTGAATACTCACATCACCCCGCTTCAGCAACGGCGTGTGCTGGATATTGGCTGTGGCAACGGGTACTACCTGTTTCGCATGCTGGGAGAAGGCGCAAGACTGGCATTGGGTGTAGACCCCGCGCAGTTGTTTCTCTATCAGTTCCTGGGAGTCCAGAAATTGGTTCCTTCCAACAATGCCTTCGTTCTGCCTCTACAGTCGGCAAATCTGCCACCGTTCAACTATTTTGATACCGTCTTTTCCATGGGTGTGCTCTATCATCGCAGATCTCCCATGGATCATCTTGCTGAACTGTTCAGTTTTCTGAGACCCGGCGGTGAACTTGTTCTGGAAACACTGGTTGTTCCGGGTGATGAACTCACGTCCCTGGTTCCCCCGGATCGATATGCAAAAATGGTCAATGTCTGGTTCCTGCCCGGCATACCTGCACTTGAATTGTGGTTGCAACGGATTGGCTTCATAAATGTAAGGGTTGTTGATACCTGCCGAACGACGACTGAGGAACAGCGCAAAACCGCCTGGATGACTTTTGAATCGCTGAAAGACTTCCTTCACCCTGAGGACCCGACTCGTACCATCGAGGGATTCCCGGCTCCTGAAAGAGCAATCCTCATTGCAAAAAAACCGCTTCGATCCTGATAAAGACTAAAAGTATTGCCTAATATCCGATCAACCCGTTTATACTGGCAAAGTCCAGTACACAAAATCCAGTAACAGGAGAATAGTGTGACAGAAGCCCGGACTATCGGTGATCTCAAATCCTGCGGTTATGTGGTACTACCCGTCAGAGAGGAAATCAGACGCAACCTCATCAAAAGACTACAGAATTCAGAAGAGGTGTTTCCAGGCATTATCGGGTATCAGGAAAGCGTAATACCACAACTGGAAAACGCCATCCTTTCCGGGCAGGACATACTCCTCCTTGGTGAAAGAGGACAGGCAAAATCCCGTATTATCAGAAGCCTGGTTGCTCTGCTGGATGAGTACATTCCAGTACTTCACGGCGTGGAAATACCTGAAAACCCCTTTGCACCTGTCAGCACCCAGGGCAAAAAACTTGTAGCTGAAAAAGGCGATGATGCACCTGTACACTGGTTACATCGGGATCAGCGATATGGTGAAAAGCTGGCTACGCCGGACATTACCATTGCAGACCTGATTGGTGAGGTGGACCCTATCAAGATCGCCGAAGGGAGGTATCTTGCCGATGAAGAAGCACTGCACTTCGGACTGGTACCCCATACAAACCGGGGTATCTTCGCCATCAATGAACTGCCTGACCTGGCCGAGCGAATTCAGGTAGGTCTGCTCAATGTGATGGAAGAACGGGACATTCAGATCAGAGGTCACAAGGTGCGGCTGGATTTGGATATCATCATTGTGGCAACGGCCAATCCGGAGGACTATACCAACAGGGGCAGGATAATAACGCCTCTCAAGGATCGCTATGGCTCACAAATCCGTACACACTACCCTCAGACCCTGTTGGATGAAGTTACCATCATGGAGCAGGAACAACGAAGACTGGACCTTGGAGAGTACAGACAACAGGTTCCTGACTTCATGACTGAAATCATTGCAGAAATTACCCAACAAGCTCGCCATTCCGCAGACATCAATCAACGTTCCGGTGTCTCTGTCAGAGCATCTGTCGCCAACTATGAAACTCTGATGGCGAATGCACTGCGGCGGTCAATCGCTTTGGGGGAACAGGTCGTGACACCTCGAATTTCCGACCTGCCCTTCATCGTACCCTCTCTGCAGGGCAAGATAGAATTTGAGGCAATGGAAGACGGTCAGGAGGACAAGATCATGAATACTCTTTTCACAAATGCCATCAAAGCCGTCTTCCAACGGTTTACTGACCTGGAAGAAGTGGAATCCATTGCGCTGGAGTTTGCCGACGGCCTTCATGTCACCACCGGCCAGGCTGTGTCGTCTGAGGATTACGCTTCAATCATCAGTCGTATAGAAGGTATGGATGAGATCGTCGGCCGAATGGCCGGTACAAACGATTCCGCCGTGCGTGCTTCAGTAGTGGAATTCATACTGGAAGGTCTGCATCTGAATCAGCTGCTCAACAAGGACCGGGTTGGAGAAAGCATTACATATAGCAATTAGAGAGGCTGTTGAGATGTCGAATAAGTTCACATCGCTGAACCGTTATTCACAATGGGACGGAACCCAGAAGCAGGTATTGCAGGCGAATGAAATCCTGGACTCACTCTCTGAAGATCTCATGGAGTTCGGAGATCTGCAGCAGGCAATGCGTTATCTGATGCAACGCGGCATGGATACAGACGATGGGAACTATATCCGTGGTTTGCGGGACATGGTGCGACAATTAAAAGACCAGAAAAGACAGCAACTCGAACGTTATGACATGTCGAGCGTCATGGACGATATCAGTCGCCAACTCAAAGAAATCCTTGACATGGAAAAAAAGACTATCCAGGAATGGATCGAACAGAAGGTGGCTGGCGAACAATCCAGAAAGTTCATGGACGATCTGTTCAGGGATATTGATGATAATCTCAATGCCGAATCCGGCAATAATCATCCCGATCAACAGATTGAGTCAGAACAGACGCCTCATGATGATGGCCGAAAACCGGAAGACGATGAAAACTTTTCAGACCAGATCCTCAGCGACATAGGGCAACAGAATCAGGCGTTCATCGAAAGCTTACCCGATGATGCTGCAGGAAAAATCAGGGTGTTACAGCACTATGAATTTCTTAATCCCGATGCTCAGAAAAAATTTCTGAAACTCATCCAGCAACTTCGACAGGCCATGACCAAATCTTTTTTCAGGGATATTGAAAACATGGTCAATCAGATGTCTGAGGGCGATATCGACCGCATGAAGGACATGATCAAGGATCTCAACGAGATGCTGTTAAAGAAAATCGAAGGTGAAGATCCGGGATTCGATGAATTCATGGAAAAGCACGGTGAAATGTTCGGAGACAATCCACCGAAGTCACTGGATGAACTGCTGCAACAAATGCAACAGCAAATGGAAGCTACCAGGTCCCTGTTTAACAGCATGTCACCAGATCAGCAGGAACAGCTGCAGAACCTGATGAACAGCAGATTTGGCGATCCGGAGCTGGAGCAGGAATTCATGAAACTCGCCCGTGAAATGGATTTTTTCAATGCTCAGGGAAAGCGATATAACTTTTCGGGTGATGAGGAAATCGATCTCCAGGCTGCCATGGAACTCATGCGTGAAATGGCCGAACTGGACGCGCTGGAGCAACAGATGCAGCGCGCCCAGTACGATGGCAAGGTCGACTCGATAGACGGTGACAAGGTAGAGGAATTGCTGGGCGAAGAAGCCAGGGAAAATCTCGAAGAGTTGAAAAAAATGCTCGAAATTCTTGAACAGGCCGGATATGCCCGCAAAGACGAAAAAAACAAGTGGAAATTGACACCACGCGGCACCCGTACACTGGGACAGAGAGCCCTGGGAGAAATATACGCCCGCCTCAGGAAACAGAATCTGGGTAATCATGCGATACCGGAAGAAGGCAGATTCGGAGAACGCATTGAAGATTCCAAACCCTATGAATTTGGCGATCCCTTCCACCTGCATATGCCAAGGACTATCCGCAATGCGCTGGACCGGGAAGGTCCCGGGGCTCCAGTCAGGTTGGAGACAGGAGATTTTGAAGTATACCGGAACGAACTCATAACCCAGACTTCAACAGTTCTGATGGTTGATCTTTCCTGGTCAATGGCACTGCGTGGTTCTTTTCAGTCAGCCAAGAAAGTTGCCATGGCATTGCACAACCTGATTTCTGCGGCATATCCAAGAGACAGCCTCTATGTGCTTGGGTTTTCTGCCCTCGCCCACGAAATCAAGTCCCATGACCTGCCCTATCTCCAGTACGACGACTTTCTCCTTGGGACCAATATGCAACACGCACTCATTTTAGCCGAGAAGCTGCTTGCCAAACATCAGCAGGGAACCCGGCAGATCATCATGGTTACCGACGGTGAACCTACTGCGCACCTGGAGAACGGACGACCAGTATTTGCCTATCCACCTACACAGGCAACATTCAGAAAGACATTGAAAGCCATTCGCAGTTGCACTGCCAGGAATATCACCATCAACACTTTTATGCTCGACCAGAGCTATTATCTGAAGGCTTTTGTCGAGCAGATGACAAAAATCAATGGTGGTCGGGTGTTCTATACTGAACCCCACAAACTCGGTGAATACATACTTGTAGACTACGTTCAGAATAAACGAAGACACCTGGGACGTCACTGATAAACCGCAGCATTGACACCACCGGCAAAAAGGAAAATTCCCGGACCAAAACAAAATAAATTCTTTGAGCTTGAACCTACGGAGCCAATCCATGACTGAACTCGTTTTTTACACCAACCCAATGTCCAGGGGCCGCATAGTCCGCTGGATGCTGGAAGAGACAGGTATCGAATACGCCACTGAGGTAATCGAATATGGGCCAGCCATGAAACAGGAACCCTTTATCAGCATTAATCCCATGGGAAAAGTTCCGGCCATCATGCATGGGGCATCAGTAGTCACGGAATGTGCTGCGATCTGTGCGTACCTTGCTGATGTATATCCCGCAGCAGGACTGGCGCCGGAGCCGGAAAACCGGGCGGACTATTATCGTTGGCTGTTCTTCGCTGCCGGTCCGGTAGAGTATGCAACAACCAATTTTAGCCTGGGTTTTAATACCACCACCGAACAGAGCAGGATGGCAGGTTATGGAACATATGATCAGGTGCTCGATGTTCTTGAATATGCACTGACCGACCGTAAGTTTATTGCAGGAGACAGATTCTCAGCCGCTGATGTCTATATTGGCTCACACGTCGGCTGGGGGTTGCAATACGGGACGTTGCCGAAGCGCGATGCATTCACAGACTATTTTGCCGGGCTGTCTTCACGACCTGCCTGGCAGCGAGCTACAGTCCTGGACGATGCTCTGATTAACAATCACTAGGAGCCTTCAGCGGGCCAAAATCTCGTCTTGCTGCAGTTGCGAAGCTAAAGGCCGGCTTACCTGGATTATCTTCGTCATGTTTGATGAGGCCTGTTTCATTAATGAGGCTGTTCGCAGATGGCTTTGGGGCATTCATTTGCACCAGCGTCTGCGCGTCCCTCCCGGATTCCC